>OFDN01000090.1_pt1 | contig 93056 bp, 83 predicted proteins | sample 1520971 | NCBI WGS metagenome assembly OFDN01 (sample SAMEA94257418, study PRJEB24077) | hot springs metagenome | biome: Aquatic biome; feature: Geographical feature; material: Water | place: India | collected 2012-06-12 | depth 5 m
ATTCAAAGCCGCGCTACAGCGCGGCTTTGAATTTTCCTCAAACCCCAAACTCCAAACCCCTTTGTGTCTACCCTCTTTCTTATTAACTTCGCTGCATGGAACCTGCACCTATTTCGTTTGACAACACGGAAATTGCTTTCAAGGGCAAATCTGACAGTGATTTAAATAGATCTTATTATTTATTCAAACTCATTGGAAATCCAAGTCTTGTGAAAGTTGGAGACGTTATGACCAACCTTGCCTTAGCGCTTCACATTCCAATCGGGTGGGCCATAAAAGGCAATATTTTCAAGCAGTTTTGTGGAGGAGAAACCATCTCGGAGTGCGCGAGAGCAACAAAAATTCTTGATAAGGGAAATATCGGTACTATCCTGGATTATTCAGTAGAAGGGAAGGAGTCTGAAACAGATTTTGATGCTACTACAGAAGAAACTTTGCGTACCATTCAAACGGCTCATAACAACGAACACATTCCTTTTTGTGTATTCAAAGTAACAGGTGTGGCTCGTTTTGCATTATTGGAAAAAATCAATGCAAAAGAAAAATTGTCCGACGAAGAAATAGCGGAGTGGCAAAGGGTAAGAGAGCGTGTTGATCGAATTTGTGGCTTAGCAGAAAAAACGGGTACCCCTGTATTTATTGATGCAGAAGACAGTTGGATTCAAGATGCCATTGATGATTTGACTAATGAAATGATGGAAAAATACAATGGCAAAAAAGCTGTTGTTTATAATACCATTCAACTCTATCGTCATGATCGTTTGGCATTTTTGAAAAAGTGTCATCAAAATGCGAAGTCGAAAGGCTACTATTCTGGATATAAGCTCGTACGTGGTGCTTATATGGAAAAGGAGCGTGCGCGAGCAGCGGAGAAGGGATATCAAGATCCGATTCAGCCCAACAAAGAGGCAAGCGATCGTGATTTCAATCTAGCATTAGAATATTGTTTGGAAAATATTGATACCATTTCTATTTGTTGCGGCTCTCACAATGAGCAAAGCTCTATGCTTCTTGCTACCATGATGGACAAGAAGGGAATAAGCAGAAATGATAAGCGTGTTTATTTCGCTCAATTATTCGGAATGAGCGATCACATTAGTTTCAACCTTGCCCATGCGGGTTATAATGTTGCGAAGTATGTCCCATACGGTCCCATCCGTGAAGTGATTCCATACCTTATTCGCAGAGCAAAGGAGAACACAAGTGTGAAGGGCCAAACAGGAAGAGAGTTAGGTCTGATTATCAAAGAAAAAGAACGTAGAAAAACTGCGCATGCCTGATTTTTATAATCCTGCCTTAACAGAATTGTAAATCATTCTTATGGACATGTAGAGCAAGAAGATTCCAAAAACGAGTTTTACTTTTTGCTCTGAAATTTTTAAAGCCCATTTGGAGCCAAAGTAGCTTCCAAGAACAAAGGCAAGTCCCATGATGATGACATATTGAAAGTTGACATTTCCAGTTTTGTAATAATTGATTACACCAAGAATTCCTACAGGGAACATTAGTAATGCAAGGCTAGTTCCTTGCGCAGTCATTTGACTTGCTCCTAAAAGAAATACGAGCCCGGGCACGATAATCATTCCACCGCCCACACCAACAAATCCGCTCAGAAGACCTGCTACAAGACCTATCATTATTAGAATGAGAATGCTGGAAGTTGTCATGTCCATGTTTTTTTGAAATAGATTTTGGTCGAAAGTTAAGGCTTTCATCTTTTATCCTATTTTTGGCGACCAAATAATAGGACAACAATGAATTTTCCTGCTGAACTTAAGTACACAAAAGACCACGAGTGGGTGCGCATCGAAGGTGATGTAGCAACTGTTGGCATCACAGATTTTGCTCAAAGTGAATTGGGTGATATCGTTTTCGTTGAAATCGAAACCCAAGGTGAAAGCCTTGAAGAACACGCAATCTTCGGAACAGTAGAAGCTGTTAAAACTGTTTCTGATTTGTTCATGCCAGTGGCTGGAGAAGTAATTGAAGTGAACCCAGGTTTGGAAGATAACCCAGCTGCAGTGAATGAAGATCCTTATGGAGCGGGTTGGATGATTAAAGTTAAATTGAGCGCTGGAGCTGATCTATCAGGTTTGATGGATGCAGAGGCTTACAAAGCAATTGTAGCTTAATTCCAAGTGAAAAATATATTTAGATATTTGGCCGTCCCGATCATCTGGGCGGCCATTATTTTTTTCGTTTATAGCATCCCCGGCGGTGACATCGTCTACAAGGATATTTGGAGTCTATTCAAATTCGATAAGCTCGTACATATGGGAGTTTTTGCACTTTGGGTGAATATGCTCATCGTTGCATTCAAGAAACAATCGACATCGAGACCACTCAAGCAAAATGCCCGTCTGATCGCTGTTTCATTTGCGTTAGCATACGGTGGAATCTTAGAATTTTATCAAAGCAAATGGTTCATTGATCGTGCGACAGATCCTTACGATTTTATTGCTAATACAATGGGAGCCTTTATTGGGCTATTGGTATTTCGAATCATCTATGGCAAGTGCGCGGCATATTAGCGTAAACGCACTTTCAAATCTTTTTTCTCCATCGCCACTCACTTCTACAAAAGGTAGATTCCTTTCAAGAATTATTTTTTTGTACTTCTGAAAGAGAATATCTCGATCAGTCGGATTACTGCGCAATGGATCCGGTTGCCACGGTATATCAGGAGTGCATAAAGCTGTGAGATGGGGGCGATGATGCATCAAGTAGTCTTCGATTTCACTCCATTTTTCTCCGAAAACAAAATCTACCCACACTGCATAAATGAGGATATCTCCATCTAAGATTAAGTAATCACTTGATTGAAGCTCTTGGTCACTCCAAATATCGATTTGTGCGGCGAGCATCTTTTTTACATCCTCTTTAGAATAATTCCCATCTGGTAAATGCTCTTCCATGTAGGAGCGTGCGAATTCTGGACAGAGAATGGAGTTCTTTAATCTTCTAGCAAGATATGCTGCGAATTCAGATTTACCGCTGCTTTCGGGGCCAGTGATGGATATTATTTTCATGTAAAAATTCCTAAGTAAAAATAACCATCAAGACTCATTACTAGATATAGTGCATACATCAAGGAGCTTAATACCATTCTCCTTTTGAAATACATAAAGATTGAAATGGCATTTATAAAAATAAAATAGAGCCAGTTTTCATGAATGAAAAACATCATTAAAACGGTTCCAATAATACCATATACGGTAGTTACACTATCGATAAATGGGAGTTGCGCATCGGTTTTTTTCTTGAGAAAATAACCAGAAATTATAACGATAATAGCTCCGGCCGTAATGAGAATCAGATGATTGGTGCCAGAAAATTCACGCGCACTGAATCCTGAATTTGAAAAGTTGATCAATCCGATGATCGTTGATAGGATATAGATGATTTGCAAAAAAGTTTCGGCATAAAGCTTTCTCCTAAAACACAAAATACCAAGCAGGAGTGGACCCAACAGCCCAAAAATGAAGCATTCTTTTACTCCCCTCAAATAAAGAAAAGTAAAAAGGAGATTAAAGGTTACGGCCAGGACCTCTAGAGTAAGTTCTTTTCGATTTGAAAAAATGGGTAAGTTGGCCATGCGGCTAAATTACGAAAGTACCTCCTCATCGCTCAAACCCCTATTTTGGTAGTCTATGGATTGATTTTGAGCGAATAAGTAGTGTTATTGGAAAAATTTGTTAAATTCGCTCATTCACCCTTGACGATTAAATTAACAAAACCAAACAAACAGATTATGAAAAGAAGAATTCTACTTCTTTTGACAGCGTTTGCTCTCTTCCAAGCAGCGTCCGCACAACGTATTTGCGGTACTACAGAATCAGAGCAATTTGTACGTTCAAATGATGAAAAGTACGACCTACGTCGTCAGCAAATTGAAAACTACACCAATGAATTTATCGCTCACGGAGGTGGTCTAGACCGCGCATTAGTGACGATCCCAGTCGTGGTTCACGTAGTTTGGAATACTGCAACTGAAAATATCAGTGACGCGCAGATTCAGTCTCAAATCGATGTGTTGAATGCTGACTTCAGAAAATTAAATGCTGATGCTTCTTTAGTTCCTGGCGCTTTTGCAGGACTTGCAGCGGATGCGAATATCGAGTTTTGTCTTGCTACAGTTGATCCAAATGGTAACCCGACATCAGGTATTACTAGAACACAAACGGCTACAACGGCATTCGGTACAAACGACCAAGTGAAGTCTTCTTCAACTGGTGGTGTGAATGCTTGGTCAAGAGATCAATATTTGAATATGTGGGTGTGTGATATCAGTGGTGGTATCCTAGGATACGCGCAGTTCCCAGGTGGAGCGGCAAGCACTGATGGTGTTGTAATCGACTATCAATATTTTGGTACTACTGGTACAGCTACAGCTCCTTTCAACAAAGGCCGCACTGCTACGCACGAAGTAGGCCACTGGTTAAACTTATTCCACATCTGGGGTGATGACGGAACTGGTTGTACCGGTTCTGACCAAGTTGCAGATACTCCAAACGCTGCTGGTCCTAACTACGGTTGTCCAACATTCCCAAATGTTACTTGCTCAAATGGTCCAAATGGTGATATGTTCATGAACTACATGGACTATACGGATGATGCGTGTATGTATATGTTCTCAAACGCTCAAGCTGCACGTATGGCTGCTTTGTTTGCAACTGGTGGATTTAGAGCGCCTCTGCTCAACTCTCCAGCATGCGGACCAGTAGGCAACGTTTGTGCAGTTCCTGGTGGCAGAGCTACCTCGGCAATCACAGCTGCTGGTGCTACGTTCACTTGGACAGCAGCAGCATCTGCTGCATCTTACAATGTAAGATATAAGGCTACAAGCGCTACTGTTTGGACAGAAGTTACTGGACTTACTACAGCGTCTTACACTGTTGCTGGTCTCACTGCATGTACTGCTTATGAATGGCAAGTTCAGTCAGTTTGTGATGCAACTACTTCTAGCGCATACTCTGCATCAACAGCATTCTCAACTACTGGCTGCGCTGCTACTTACTGTGCTTCTGCTGGTTTGAGTACGGCTGACGAGTTCATTAACCGCGTAGTTATTGGCACTATCAATAATACTAGCGGAAATAATAATGGTTATGCAAACTTCACTTCTCTTGCAACCACTCTTGCAACAAATAACAGCTATGCATTCAGCGGAACTCCTGGTTACACAGCAACTGCATACACTGAATTTTGGAGAGTGTGGATTGACTTCAACGCAGATTTAGATTTTGATGATGCAGGTGAATTAGTATATACTTCTGCAGGGTCAACAACTACTGTTAACGGTACAATAGCAATTCCATCAACTGCTACTATCGGCTCTACACGCATGCGTGTCAGCATGAAGTACAATGCTGTACCTACACAATGTGAATCATTCCAATATGGTGAAGTAGAAGATTACACTGTAAATATCATTGCAGGTACTGCTCCAACTCCATGCAACGCTCCAACAGGATTGGCCGTTTCTGGAATTTCACAAAATGGTGCAACTGCTTCATGGACTGCAGCTAGCGGCGCGGTTTCTTACAACTTCCAGTACAAGCTTAACTCAGCTACTACTTGGACAACAGTTAGCACAACTTCGACTTCATTCGTATTTACTGGACTTACTGCAGGTACTACTTACAACACTCGTGTTGCAACAGTATGTTCTGGTGGAACTAGCGTAAACAGTACACAAGTGAACTTCACAACTACTGCTGCTCCAACTTGCGGAGTTCCTACAGGATTGGCTACTTCAGGTATTACTACCTCTGGTGCAACTTCTTCATGGGCTGCAGTAAGTGGTGCGGTATCTTACAACTTCCAATACAAGCTTAACTCAGCTACTACTTGGACAACAGTAAATACCACTGCAACTTCATTCACATTTACTGGTCTTACTGCTGGAACAACCTACAACACACGTGTTGCAACAGTATGTTCATTCGGTACTAGTGCAAATAGCACACAGGTGAATTTCACCACTACAGCTGTAGTTACTTGTACAGATACTTACGAATCAAACAATACTTACAATACAGCGAAATCAATCGCTGTGAATGCAAATATTTCTGCAATCATCAGTTCTGCTACAGACAAGGATTACTTCCGATTCACAACGACTACTTCAAGCAGAAACATTAAGATTGATTTGACCAACCTACCTGCAGACTATGATGTAATTCTTTACAACCCAAGCGGTACACAAGTAGGAATTTCTCAGAATAGCGGTACGACTGCGGAGAGCATTATTTATAATAATGGACCAGTAGGTACTTATAGACTTCAGGTTTATGGATACAATGGTGCTTTCAATGCTGCATGTTATACACTTCGTGCGAATCGCAGCAACACTGCATTCCGTGTTGCGGCTGAAGGTGTTGTCGTAGAAGAAGGTGAAGCAATCGTTGAATCTGATAAGGATGCTATGGTGGTAGAAAATGCAGTCATCAATACGGTGAATGTTTATCCAAACCCAACATCAGACAATATCGATGTGACATTTGAAAGCTCTGAGAACACTGTTGTTAGAATTCAGATGTTTGATTTGATGGGTCGTGAAATCCACAACTCTCAAATGCAAGTGGTAACAGGATTCAATATCACAAATATTGATATGAATGAATTTGCTCGTGGTTGCTATACAATGATGATTACAAATGGAGATTCAAGAGAATCTATCCGAGTGATCAAGCAATAATAGCTTTCACATAAGGACAAAAAAATACCCTCGTCATTGACGAGGGTATTTTTTTTATCTAATAAAAAAATTAGTGTTGTACTCTGTGGACAAACTCATCATAGCTCAATGGCTTCTCTACGATAGTGCACTTTGATTTTACCAAAGCAACTACTTTGTCTTCGTATAAAAAGTCATAAACATTCTGAGCCTCTTCACGATTTGCCAAAGTCTTTTTAGCCAAATCATTCAATTGCTCTTCTTCTAAGTTCATTCCGTACTGCGCATAACGTTCAGACATCAAGTTCTTCACGTGAGCCATCGCATCTTCTACAGTAACCTTGATATCATTCTCGCGAATGATTTTATTTTCGATCAACTGCCAGCGAAGACCACCTGAATAGTTTGGATATTCTGCTTCCAATACATCTTCAGAGATTGGCTTCTCATTCGTCATTGCAATCCATCTTTTCAAGAAAGCATCAGGAAGGGTTGGATTCACTCGTGCAACGATTTCTTTTACGAACTCGCGCTTGAACATCCAGTCGCTATCGCGAGAGAACATTTTTTCTAAATCAGCTTTCACGCGCTCGCGCATTTCAGCTTCGCTAGAAATAGTGCCTTCACCGAAAAGTTTGTCGAATAATTCTTGATTCAATTCAGCAGCTTCCATGCGACGAACTTCGTTCACCGTCATTTGGAATGATGATGCTAAATCATGAACATCATTGTGGGTTACACCAAGCATTTGAGCAAGATCTTCGTGGTTAGAAGACAAGTTGTGTGGGTTTACAGTTACCACATCGTTTGCTTTCAAACCTACCAAAGATTTTTTCGTTGCTTCGTCCTTGATGTACTCAATAGTAACAGTAGTCTTGCTAGTGATTCCACCTTCTTTTACAGATCCATCTGGATTTAATTCAGCAAGAGCAACCATCAACATATCTTCAGCTTCACTTACTTCTGGAGAAGAAAGTTTGCCATAGCGACGCGCCAAATCTTTCATTTGGCGATCGATTAATTCTTGATTTACATCTACTTTGTAGTAATCGAATGATTGAGACTCATTCAAATTGAGATCAAACTCTGGAGCAAGACCCAATTCATAGATGAATTTGAAATCGCCAGGATTGTCCCAGTTTCCAACTTCTTCATCCGTGTTTTTAGGAAGAGGATTTCCAAGTACATTCAATTTTTGTTCGTTGATGTACGTATAGATTGCATCTTGCAATACGTTATTGATTTCTTCAGCCAACAACGATTTACCGAAGCGCTGTTTGATAAGGCTAGTTGGAACGTGACCAGGGCGGAAGCCAGGGATATTCGCTTTTTTCTTGTAATCCTTTAATGCTTTCTCATAGCGATCGCTGTAATCCTTTGGTTCTAGTTGGATCGTCAGCTCTGCATTCAATGCGTCGATGTTGTTTTGAACGATATTCATGTTTGATAAAAAATGTCGGTGTATAATTCCCTGATTTTCATTCGCCATGGGCCTTGAAAAAAGGGGTGCAAAGATAGTTAAAGTTGGGAATTTTGGATATTCAGAATTTTGATTATCTTTGCGGTCCCTTAAGCGGGCGTGGCGAAATTGGTAGACGCACTAGACTTAGGATCTAGCGCTTCACGGCATGGGGGTTCGAGTCCCTCCGCCCGCACAGACAATCAGAGCGAGAATGAAAGCACCAGCGATCTTCTCGCTTTTTTGTTTCCCCCCTCTCCATATCCTCTCCTGCATATCCGCTTCTCCATATCCTCTCCTCCATATCCTCTCTCCATATCCTCTCTCCATATCCTCTCTCCATATCCTTTCCTCCATATCCGCTTCTCCATATCCTCTCCTCCATATCCTTTCCTCCATATCCTCTCTCCATATCCTCTCTCCATATCCTCTCTCCATATCCGCTTCTCCATATCCGCTTCTCCATATCCTCTCCTCCATATCCTCTCCTCCATATCCCTCCTCCGCTTCTCCATATCTTTTGTCTTTTGCCATTTGTAGTTTGTTTCCCCTTTTCCAATTAGTTTTGTCCAAAATATTATTCATGGAACAAGTACAGTCTTTTATTACAGAGAACAAACAGCGTTTCCTAGACGAGCTTTTTGATTTGCTCAGAATTCCTAGCGTTAGCGCTGACCCAGCATACAAGAATGATGTGATCCGCACTGCGGAAAAAGTTGCAGAACACTTGCGTAACGCGGGTGCTGATAAAGTGGAACTTTGCCAAACCGATGGTTATCCAATCGTATATGGCGAAAAAATAATCGATCCGTCAAAGCCAACGGTTTTGGTTTATGGTCACTATGATGTGCAACCAGCGGATCCTATTGATTTGTGGACAAGTCCGCCATTTGAGCCGGTTATTCGTAAAACAGAAATTCATCCTGACGGTGCGATCTTCGCTCGTGGTTCTTGTGATGATAAAGGCCAAATGTTTATGCACGTGAAGGCTTTTGAAGCGATGTGGAAAACAGGCAGTCTTCCTTGCAACGTTAAGTTTATGATTGAAGGGGAAGAGGAAGTTGGTAGCAACAACCTTGGACCTTTCTGTATCGCGAATAAAGAGAGATTGAAGGCCGATGTCGTGTTGATTTCAGATACTTCAATCATCGCTAACGATTGTCCAAGTATTGATAGCGGACTTCGCGGATTGAGCTATGTTGAAGTAGAGGTGACTGGCCCAAATCGCGACTTACACTCAGGTGTATATGGCGGCGGCGTTACGAATCCAATCAATGCGCTAGCGAAGATGATCGCTAGTATGCACGATGAAAATCATCACATCACAATTGCTGGATTCTATGATGCTGTTGAAGAGTTGAATGCTGCGCAACGCGCAGAATTGAATAAAGCTCCATTCGATGAAGCTGCATATAAGAAAGACCTCAACATCGATTCAGTGCACGGTGAAAAAGGATATACAACCCTAGAGAGAACAGGTATTCGCCCAACTTTGGACTGCAATGGTATTTGGGGTGGATATATCGGAGAAGGTGCAAAGACTGTTCTTCCTTCAAAGGCATATGCAAAAATTTCTATGAGATTGGTGCCAAATCAATCTTCTGATAAGATCACAGAATTATTCAAGAATCACTTCGAAAGCATTGCTCCAGCAGGAGTGAAGGTGGAAGTGAGACCTCACCACGGAGGCGAGCCAGTAGTAACGCCTACAGACAGCAAAGCATACATTGCCGCAAGCAAAGCAATGGAAACGACATTCGGAAAGAAACCAATCCCTACAAGAGGTGGCGGTTCTATTCCAATTGTAGCATTGTTTGAACGCGAACTAGGATTGAAGAGCGTGCTAATGGGCTTTGGCTTGGATAGTGATGCACTTCACTCTCCAAACGAGCACTATGGCTTGTTTAATTATTACAAGGGCATTGAAACGATTCCATATTTCCACAAGTATTTCGCGGAATAATATGAAATCAAAATTCGCTTTATTACTGCTTTTAGCACTGTGCACTTTCTCTTCTTGTAAAATGTACAAGGATGTGAGTGTATCAGATATTCAAGAGGTAAAGATGGGTGAGCTCAATTCAGATGGGATTGAAGCGCAGATCTACTTTACCATTGAAAATCCTAACTGGTATGATTTGAAACTCAAAGAGACCAAAGTGGATGTTTTTATTGAGGGAGATTTCTTTGGAACAATTGATCAGTTCGGAGAAATATTGATTCCTAAGAAATCAAAGACGACACAAGCACTGAGAGTGAAGGCCAAGCCAGAAGCATTTCAAAAGCTGCTAGGAAGCGCTATAAAGCTTTTTTTTAAAAGCGAATTGAAGATTGAGGCAAAAGGATACGCAAGAGGAAAGGCGCTGTTCATCAACAAAAGAATTGATATCAGCGTATCTGAATCAGTAGACAAAGAAGATATAGGACTCTAAAGTCTTAGATTATCAATGAAATAAGGGGTTCTAGGGCCTCGTGAGTAATTTTGTTGAAAAAATGGACTTTTCTATTGTTCAGAAAAAAAATCGGAGTATATTTGCCACCCTTTTACAAGGAAAAGTAGTTAACGGTTAATACCAAAAGAGAAATGAAACGTACATACCAACCCTCCAATACAAAACGTAGAAACAAACATGGTTTCCGTAAGCGCATGGCTTCAGCTAAAGGTCGCGCAGTATTGTCATCACGTCGCCGTAAGGGCCGCAAAAAATTAACGGTTTCTGACGAAAGACGTCACAAGGGTATCGTTCGTCTGTAATAGAAATATTCAAGATATTTGCGGGCTGTCTGTTCAATACGGACAGCCCTTTTTTTTCTTATGAAAATTGCTGTAAACACCAGACTCCTGCTCCGCGACCGACTCGATGGAATCGGCTGGTTTACTTTTGAAGTCTTCAAAAGAATTGTTGCAGCTCATCCAGAAGTGGAGTTTCATTTCATCTTCGATAGACCGTATTCTCCAGAGTTTATTTTTGGAAAAAACGTCAAAGCGCACGTCATTCCGCCTCCAGCAAGACACCCTATGCTGATGAAAATCTGGTATGATTGGTCATTACCGGCGCTACTAAAAAGAATAAAGCCAGATATATTTATTTCTCCTGACGCTCAGATTTCTCTCACTTCGAGCATCAAACAATTGGTGGTGATTCATGACATCAACTTTGAACACTTCCCTCAAGATATTCCAAAAGTCTACACTGATTTTTTGAAAAAAAGATCGCCAAGGTTTGCTCAGAAGGCTGCACGAATAGCTACCGTCTCAGAGTTTAGTAAGTCTGATCTAGTGCGCACATATGATATCAGTCCTGATAAAATAGATGTGGTGTACAACGGCGCAAATACGGATTACAAGCCGCTTTCAGAAAAAGATAGAATTCAAGCAAAACAAGAATTCGCGCAAGGAGAGGACTATTTCATTTTTGTTGGATCTATTCATCCGAGAAAAAATTTACAGCGCCTCATTCCCGCATTTTTAGCTTATAAGAAAAGAACAAATAGTTCCGTGAAATTGGTCTTAGTCGGAAATATTTTCTGGCAAGATGATCAATTGAAAGAAAGCATGGCGGAGGGGATTGCTTCTGGAAGTATTCTTCTAAAAGGTCGATTAGGCGCGCGCGATTTAACTCGTGCCATTGGTGGTGCACTCGCTTCTGTTTACGTAAGCTATTTCGAAGGCTTTGGTATTCCAATCGTAGAGGCGTTTTACGCAGGCGTGCCTGTCATTACATCAAACGTGACCTCAATGCCAGAAGTGGCGGGTGATGCAGCATTGCTGGTTGATCCATTTAGCATTGATGAAATTTCTAATGCTTTAGAAAAAATAGCCACAGATGTCACTTTGAGAACCTCTCTTGTAGAAAAAGGATTCAATAGAGCAAAGCTATTTCACTGGGATAAATCAGCAGAAGCGATGTGGAATTGTATCACCAAAGCATTACAGAAATAATGGCTTCTCTACTTCCTAAAATAAGTCAATATAAATGGGAGGCAGGGTGCGACGAAGCGGGGAGGGGCTGCCTTGCAGGACCTGTAGTGGCTGCAGCGGTAATTTTGCCTCCGGATTTTTCACATCCATTATTGAATGACAGTAAGCAGCTGACCGAAAAGCAAAGAGAGATATTACGTCCCTACATCATAGAGCATGCTCTCGCATGGGGAGTGGCGGTGGTAGGGCCTCGAGAGATTGAAGAAATCAATATTCGAAATGCTAGCTTCATCGGAATGCATCGTGCGTTAGATCAGCTGAAAATTCGTCCTGAATACATTGCGATCGATGGAAATGCTTTTATTCCATATCCCAATATACCGCATGAGTGCGTTATCAAAGGGGACGGAAAGCTCATGAATATTGCGGCGGCATCCATCTTGGCAAAGACATTCAGAGACGACATCATGAATGAACTTGATGAATCATTTCCATCCTATCATTGGAAAAAGAACAAAGGATATCCAACTCCAGATCATCGAAAAGCCATCGCAAAAGAAGGTCCATGCGAACATCATAGAATGACGTTTGCCCTTTTACCTAAGCAACTAAAACTCGATCTTTAGTTCGTTGATCCTGGGATAAAAATCTTACCGGATTGAACACGTGAATCAGACTTTACTCGCGCGATATAGATTCCCGTAGGGAGATCCGAGGGCAATTCGAGTTGAATCATCGTCACACCAGTAGCACCGTACATTGTCTGTTGAAACACTTCTCTACCATTCAAATCGTAAAGAATGACATCACCATTTCTCAATACTTCTTGGCCGTTGGTTGAAATGTTGAGGATTTTTTGCTCACCATATCCATAGAGTTCGATGTCTAAATAATCCTCACCAACAAGAGAAGACTTGATTATCTCTTCCGATGTTTTTTCAAGCTCATCCATCATTGTTGGCATTGCTTGAATTGGAGCAGGTGCGGGGGCTACAGAGAAATAACACCATGGGCTATAGTCTCCTTGCTGAGGAGAATTGCATGTGTTTAGTCCAGGCTTGATTCCTACTCTGTAAGTGCGATTTGCCACACATTGTCCAGCAGAAATTAAACATCCTGATGTATTTGAGAATACAATCGTTGGGGTGGCTATCGGAGTGAATGGCGCAGCATTGTTTACCCTTGTAAATTGGAAGATGTATTGCGTTACACCCGCATAGAAATCGACATCGATAAAGGCATTCGTTGCCACTTGTGAGAAGCAGAAGTCGTTTGGCGCGGGACCATTCGGTACTGGAATCGTTGGCATCGGAGGTGTGAATATGACGCAAGGATTAGAGTTGGCTCCAGCTACACCGCACCACGGTCCTGTGATACCACATTCTGTGAGGCGAGCACGCAATTGATAAATTCTATTAAACTGAATACAACTTACCGCTGAAAGTGGCAGTGCCGTTCCAGGAGTGGTGATGTATAGATAGGTTCCATTTTGAGTCAAAAACTCCCACTCAACAGATGCTCCTGGGCAGAAGCTTGCCACACTCACAGTGTTGCCAAGCGGCACCGTTGATCCTGATGGTGTAGTAATGGTTGTAGTGGGCGCTGATTGCATATTTACAGGTCTTGTAATGGCGACACCGCACCAATGCCCATCAACTTGGAACTCTACAGATACGTTGAAGTTAATACCATAGCAAACACATGGGAAGTTGCTTATCAATTGGATTCCACCAGAACCAGCTAGTATGTGGGTGCATGAACCGTTGTTTGGAGTGGTGGTAGGTGTAAATACCCAACGTTGATTTTGAATGAGGGCATTACCATTAGCAACGTTGTTTCTTCTTATTTGATCACATGAATTGTAGCCATCTGTATCTCCATTGGTTGTAGCAGTTGGCCAGTAACCTGAGCGAACTTCTGCAACCGGATATGTTTCTACTCCAATGCTGAAAGCCGCGCCTGTAGCGATGGAGGTGGAGCTCACACGAATATAAAAATCGCTAGGTGCGATAATAGGATTTGTAGTAGGATTGGTTCTGAGGATTCCTCCAGTAACACATTCTTTCCAGGTAACAGAAGCATCATAAAAATCAATTACAGGGCTGAACGCGCTGGTGTTCACGGTGATTTTTAATGAACGAGTATCGAGTGTGCTATTTCCAGCAACTGGAATATTTACCCGAAACCAAGCCACGGACTGCGAACCTACGCAAGATGGGAATGTTTGGGCAGTGCCTAAAACAAGGGATGAACTCGTAAGGGTTGGTACACCAGGTGTAGCGTCCAAATAGGCAGTTGGAGTGAGAACTATTGCTGTCGCGCTTGTTGCCTGGGAGAAGGCTTTCACTGAAATAAGCATCGCCAGCAAGAAAATGAAACGCATTTGATTCATTGCTTGTTTGGTTAAGGTGATGCAATATAGCTATTTTTTCAATCTACACCGAAGCTTCCAAGAAATTTGAAGGCTGAAATGGAGCGTAGAAGTAGCTTCTTTCGGCTTCCTTTTCAGTAGAGTCATTGGACAAATAATGTTCAATCGGATTTTCGGAGATGCTTAGACCGTGCGCAGCGCCTTGTTCCACCATCGCTTCAGCATAATCGCGTCCTAAGCCATCATGAAGCCAACAATAATTTTTCAAGCCATATCCAATGGCATCATAAATCGTAGTGCTATAAATACTTAACTGAATCTTAGCACGCGAAAACAATTTGGTAATATCAACTCCTTTCTCGGCAATGGATATTTGAGAGGATACGAATTGTTCGTATAAGTGCGGATGTTTTTCAAGCGGGTGAAGCTTAATGATGACGCGCCATTCTGGATGAACTAAAAGATGATTTTTTAGCGCTAATATCAAAGGGAGATACTCCCTTTCCATTCCTTTTTGGGCGGCGACGACAACTAAATTTTCCTTTTCTGCAATCACTATTTTTTCTTGAGCATTGGCCATGTATTCACCGCCAATAACCAATTGTTCTGGCCGCCATTCAGCCGCCTTTGACAAGATTTTTTTCCAATATTCCCCAAATAAAACTAGTTTGTCGGGAAAGAAAGCACGCTCCAAGTGCTTAGAGAATCTTGTGTTGTAACAGTAGTATAAATCTACTTTGCTGATGAGTCCGTGTTGAATTTCAATGACCTGAATGTTCAAATCATTCATTGCAGCAATGATTCCTTCATTGTGATAATGTGCGATAAAATATAGTCGCTTGACATTGCTGTTTTTTACAAGACGATAATACTTTCTGTAAGTGTCAAGAAATACATGTAGAGCGCTCGTGATATAAATTTTTTCGGATGAAGTGTACCAACTAGATTTTCTCAATTTGGCCGCCACTTCATTGACTGCATTTATCATCCGACTCTCGTTATAATCTACTGTACTATTATCTACAATCAATTGATCTAGTACGTAATCACATTGTATTTGACTATTACTCCTAAGCAGCACAGTGCTGTAATTGCCATCAATTACTTTTTGTATTTTATCAAAATAAATAGATACAATATCTCCATTTTCTTTTGTGAAAATTCGTCCTGGTTCGAGAATTAAATTTTCTTTTAATGAGGGGGCAATGACATTTTTTTTCTTAAATAAATTCGAATAGCGATACTTCCATTTTTGTAGAAAAATGGGCCAATGAAAATACGTTTTAAGTGTTTTGTTCTTGCTCTTATTGTGCGCGTAGATTACGCCATGCTGAAATATTTTGAAAAAAGAAAAATCCTTTGTAAGAAAGGCTTCATCGTTTTCTAAACGATCTAAGAGATGTTGATTCAATTTACTGAATGAGCTCATTTCTTAGCGAATAATTATTGATTTTTCTTCCTTAGAAATTACGTTTCCGATAACATTCAAACATGATGAATGAACATTATTTTCTTTGAATAATTTGATCACTTCATCCACCCCCTCAGGTGCTACGCTTATGAGCAAACCTCCACTTGTTTGGGGATCGCAAAAGGTGAATAGCTGAAGAGCATCTAGTGTGCTAACTCTACTTGAAACCGCGGAGAAATTCTTAGTGGTCATATCAGGATAAATGAACTGATCCAAATATGACTTTAAAAAATTGAACGTTGGAATTTTTTGATCCAACAAGGCTACACTCACTTCAGATTCGCCTATCATTTCTAATAAATGTCCAAGTAATCCAAAACCTGTTATATCCGTCATTGCATGCACAGATGACAAGTGCGATAGTGCTATACCAAGATCATTTAGTTTGGTCATGGATGCAATAGCTTCTTCTAAATGCGCTGCTTCTGCTTTTTCTTTTTTGGATGCTGTCGTAATAATTCCGGTGCCTAATGGTTTAGACAGAAGCAAGACGTCTCCTAGCTCTACGCTATTATTTTTCTTTAATCTCGCTTTGCTAGTGATGCCATTTACCTGTAGTCCAAAGAATGGCTCTGGTGCCTCAATGCTGTGACCGCCTGCCAATGGAATTCCTGCCAAATCACACACCGTTTGAGCACCCTTGATAATTTCTCCTGCGGCATTCAAAGGGATTTTGCCAATGGGCCAACCTAATATTGCCAACGCGAGACTTGGTGAGCCACCCATGGCGTACACATCACTGAGTGCATTGGTTGCTGCAATACGTCCGAAAGCGAATGGGTCATCGACGATAGGAGTGAAGAAATCAAGTGTACTAATCAGTAACTGATCATTTCCGATGTCCATCACCGCTGCATCATCGTTGCCTTGATTACCTACCAGAAGCGTTGGAAATGTATCAACAGACGTTTTTTTATCCTTCAAGATTTCATGCAGGTCTGCTGATGAAAGTTTACACCCACAGCCCGCACCTTTGCTGAAAGACGTTAATCGAATGACATCTGTATTACTCATATTCGGCGAAGGTAAGCAGTTGTTGGAGTAATTTATTTTCATCCGTTATTTCTGCGTACTCAACGCTCATCTTCCTAGTGTCTGCATGCTTTTGCAGACTGTGATGGTAGGACTTGTCATAATAGGCTAGCAACATTTCTACCCAAGCGGTCATATTATTTTCTTGTAATAATTCTACCGCAACTTTATTCACCTCAGGTCCCATTCTGCGACTCACAGATTTTGTTTTTTCAATGAGAATATCTTTTGGGAATTTTCCATACTCTTCTAGAATGCGCGCCACTCTTTGCTCGATGGGTCTTGTCACTTCTACGATGGGAGCATTCTGCATTCGATTGAAAATAAGGTCGGGCACGCGACAAGTTCCAATGAGTCTACTTTCATTTTCGATCCAAACCGAACGATCATTCGGTATTTTTGAGAGTTCAAAACCAAGCAGGTTTTCGAAGTGTTCTTGGGTGGGTTGAGCGCTTTTATTTATTCCGCCGAAAGCACTTCCTTTGTGATTGGCTGCACCTTCGAGGTCGAGTATATGTTCTCCATTTTTTTTCAAGAAAAAAAGAAGGTCTGTCTTGCCGGTTCCCGTAGGTCCATCTAGCACAACATATCTTGTGCGTTGACTAAATTGCTCCAAAAGAAATCTGCGAAAGCCTTTGTAGCCACCGTCAATTAATTTGGTGTCAAGTCCACCTAGAGATAAGACCCATTGCATGATTTGACTGCGCATGCCTCCGCGCCAGCAGTATACGATTACAGGACGGCCGTTTGCAAGGCGCTGCGCTTCGCTCAATTTTGCAGCAAATTGCGAACCGACTAAATCAAATCCTTTTTTGATAGCTGCATCCTGCCCTTGGATTTTGTAAGTAAGCCCCACGTGATGGCGCTCTTCATTATTGAGGAGGGGTAAGTTGATAGCTCCTGGCACGTGACCTTGGGCATATTCGCCAGGGCTACGCACATCCAAAATACAAGAACTCGCCTTGTGGGCGAGTTCTAGAAATGTATTGATATCAATTTTATTATTCACTGTAAAATTAGCGTCCGTCGCCATCGAGAAGGTTTCCTAGGCCGCCTAAGATACTACCTTCTTCTTTACGATTGCCACCGCCATAAGAAATGATGCGTGAAGCTAGACGGGAAATAGGAAGGGTTTGAAGCCAAACCTTGCCAGGTCCGCGAAGCACTGCGAAGAATACTCCTTCTCCTCCGAAGAGCGTGTTTCGAATACCACCTACGAATTGAATATCGAAATCGATAGTAGAGGTATATGCTACCACACAACCGGTATCAATTCGAAGTGTTTCACCCGGCTTGAGTTCGCGTTCGATGATATGTCCACCAGCATGGCAGAAGGCATAACCGTCGCCTTCAATCTTTTGCATGATGAAGCCTTCTCCTCCAAAAAGTCCGGTACCTAGCTTCTTTTGCCATTCGATGCCTATAGATACACCCTTTGCTGCGCAAAGGAATGAGTCCTTCTGACACACGATTTTTCCGCCGAGTTGTTGAAGATCTAATGGGATTATCTTTCCAGGATAAGGTGATGCAAATGCGACTCTGGCTTTTCCACCGCCTTGATGGGTGAATGCTGTCATGAATAGACTTTCACCAGTCAATAGGCGCTTTCCTGCTCCGAGAATTTTATCAAAGAATCCACCACCTGATTTCGAGCCGTCTCCAAAGATGGTTTGCATTTGAATGCCATCATCCATGTACATAAATGAGCCCGATTCAGCAACCACTGTTTCTTGTGGGTCCAATTCAATTTCTACACACTGCATTTCTTCACCAAAAATGCGGAAGTCTATTTCGTGATTATTTCTCATGATTTATCGTAAATGTTTGGTCAAATATACATTTAGCGCAGCATTTAGAGTGATTTGACGCTGTTTCTTTGACAAAAGGCCACATAATGATATGAGAGGTGAAAATTTTATTTGTTTTGAAGAGTCCGAAGGCTGATTACCTTGATTTTATTGAGGTTTTGGAGTATTAGTCATAAGGTTGAAAATATTTTTTCAATAAAGCCTTTTTTATATCAATTACGTGCATACTTTTGCCGCGCAATTTTCATAGGGGTAAACCACATGCAAAACGTGTTGACAAGCATACAAAATACATATACCAAATTCGGAATGGCGCTGATGGCATTAATGCTTTCTGCGACTGTAGCTTTTGGACAGCACGAGGATGCTCATGCAGAAGGTGGACATGAGTTCAAGCCAGGTGATATGATCATGCACCACATCTCAGATGGTCACCAGATTCATATTATTGGTAAGATTTACATTCCACTTCCAGTGATCCTAATCCACGATGGTCATGTGGATATGTTTAGCTCTAGCAACTTCTGGGATGGTTTCGATGCTCACGGAGAATTGAAGTTCAAGCCTTACACTGCATCATCTGGTACTACATATGAGAATCATCACGAAATGATTCATATTGTAGATCCAAATGCACATGCTGATCATGGACATGAAGCGGTTGCTCACGTTGATACTTTACACACGGATTCAACTCATGTGGCTGAGGCTCACGCTGCCGCTCCGGTTGCTGAAGCTGCGCATGACGAGCACGCTGGTCATAGCGCTCATGCAAAGCCAATGGATTTTTCAATCACAAAGAATGTCTTCGGAATGTTTGTGGTTTTGATTCTTATGGTGATCATTTTCAAGTCTATTGCAAATGCTTATAAGAGAAGAGAAGGCCAAGCTCCGAAAGGGATGCAGAATCTTTTTGAGCCATTCATTCTTTTTGTTAGAAATGAAGTAGCTATTCCATCTATCGGTAAAAAGAAAGCAGATAAGTATGTACCATTCTTATTGACGGTATTCTTCTTTATCTGGATGAGTAATATGCTAGGTTTGATTCCTTTCTTAGGAGGATTCAACATCACAGGTACCATGAGCATTACCTTGGTACTAGCGGCTTTAGTTTTTGTAATTACTACAATAAGTGGTAACGGACATTACTGGGGCCACATTTTCTGGCCTCCTGGAGTGCCCCTTCCGATCAAGTTTATTCTAGTTCCAATTGAATTTGTAAGCGTGTTCCAAAAGCCTATGGTCTTGATGGTCCGTCTTACAGCGAATATCACAGCTGGTCACATTATCATTCTCGCTTTCGTTAGCTTGGTGTTATTGTTTGGTCAGAACAGTGCAGTGGCTGGTTACAGTGTAGGTGTAGGCTCTGTGTTATTCATGGTATTCATGTTTTTCATCGAGTTGTTGGTGGCGTTCTTACAAGCATATGTATTTACATTGTTGGCTGCACTCTATTTTGGAGATGCAACACAAGAACATCATCACGACGACGAACATCATTAAAATCGCAATAATTTAAACCATACAACAATGGAATTTCTTACAGTTTTGTTAGACACTATGATGAACCAAGGTTTGGCAGGTATCGGTGCAGGTTTGGCTGCAGTAGGTGCAGGTATCGGTGTAGGCCGTATCGGTGGTACTGCTCTTGAGTCTATGGCTCGTCAACCAGAAGCTACTGGTGACCTTCGTGCTAACATGATCGTTGCTGCTGCACTTGTAGAAGGTGTTGCTCTTTTCGCAGTGATCGTGTGCTTGCTCGTAGCTCTTGGATAATAATTAGTGTTTTTTTAATCAAGAAAACCTCAGAACATGGAAGGTTTGCTCAGTGTATCCGTCGGTACCGTCTTTTGGGCGAGTGTATCGTTTATTATCGTGCTAGTGCTTCTAAAGAAGTTGGCATGGGGACCTATCGTAGCTTCTTTGAAGGAGCGCGAAGAGGGTATTGCTAATGCTTTGAATGAAGCAGAACGCGCTCGTGCTGAAATGGTAAAGCTTCAAGCTGGCAACGAAGATCTTCTTCGTCAAGCTCGCGATGAACGCGACCAGATTCTTAAGGACGCTAAATTAGTTGCTGAGAAAATTCGCTCTGAAGCCTCTGCGAAAACACAGGCTGAAACAGATCGCATGATCACTGCAGCTCGCGCGGAAATCGAGAACCAAAAGAAAGCGGCTATCGCTGAATTGAAGAATTCAGTTGCTACTCTTTCTATTGATATCGCTGAGAAGTTGGTAAGAGAGAAACTTACTGACGCAGAGAAACAAAAGGCACTCAATCAATCAATGGCTGCTGATATCAGCGCTAACTAAGATTATGAAAGGGACAAGAATAGCATACAGATACGCCAAGTCACTACTTATTCTCTCACAAGAGAAAAGCAAGGTGGATGAAGTGTTCGCGGACATGGAGTTGGTAGCTAATACTATCACTGCAAACCGTGATCTGTCATTGCTTCTGCACAGTCCTGTGATCAAGACTGACACGAAAGTGAAGGTGTTGGAAGGAATCTTTGGAAGCCATATCGGTGAGGTCTCAAAGGCATTTATGATTCTTCTTACTAAAAAAGGAAGAGAGTCGATGCTTGGTGAAATCGCAACTGCATTCGTTGCTCAAGTTAAAGAAGTGAAGAACATTATCGTTGCGGAAGTGATTAGTGCTGCGGCATTGGACGCTGAGACGAAAAATGTAATCTCTAAATTGGCTGGAGAACTTGCAAAAGGTAAAGCAATTGAATTGGTAGAGAAAGTTGACGCTTCTCTAATCGGCGGATTTATTCTCAAAGTTGGAGACAGCAGAGTAGATGCATCCGTATCTGGTGAAATAAAGAATTTAAAAAGAGAGTTCGAAAAGAACCCTTACGTGCCTGTAATCTAAAGATTATAGGCTTTTACATTTAAAAAAATCTGACACATGGCAGAGGTTAAACCTGCAGAAGTATCAGCCATCTTGCGCGAGCAGTTGGCCGGTTTCAAATCAGAAGCCGAACTACAAGAAGTAGGAACCGTCCTTCAAGTAGGTGACGGTATCGCTCGTATTTACGGTCTTTCGAACGTACAATCGGGTGAGTTGATCGAATTCGAAAACGGAGTTCGCGGTATCGCGTTGAACCTTGAAGAGGACAACGTAGGTGCTGTATTGCTCGGTCCTTCGGGCGAATTGAAAGAAGGCGCTAGCGTGAAGCGTACTAAGCGTATTGCATCGATCATGGCAGGCGAAGGCCTTCTTGGTCGTGTAGTTAACACGCTTGGTGAGCCAATCGATGGTAAAGGCCCAATTTCAGGCGAATTGTTCGAGATGCCTCTTGAGCGTAAAGCTCCAGGTGTAATCTATCGTCAGCCTGTAAATGAGCCTCTTCAAACAGGTATCAAGGCGATCGACGCGATGATTCCAATCGGCCGTGGTCAGCGTGAGTTGATCATCGGTGACCGTCAGACTGGTAAGACCACTGTGGCGATTGACACCATCATCAACCAAAAAGAATTTTACGATAAAGGCGAACCAGTATTCTGTATCTATGTGGCTATCGGCCAAAAAGGTTCTACAGTTGCTGGTATCGTGAGCACGCTTGAGAATGCAGGTGCAATGGCATATACTGTTGTTGTTGCCGCTACCGCTTCTGATCCTGCTCCACTTCAGTTCTACGCTCCATTCGCGGGTGTAGCAATTGGAGAATATTTCAGAGACACTGGTCGTCCAGCATTGATTGTTTATGATGACTTGTCTAAGCAAGCAGTAGCTTACCGCGAGGTATCTCTACTTCTTCGCCGTCCTCCTGGACGTGAAGCATATCCTGGTGACGTATTCTATCTTCACAGCCGCCTACTAGAGCGTGCTGCGAAAGTGAACGCGACTCAGAGTGTTGCTGAAAAAATGAATGACCTTCCAGAAAGCTTGAAAGGTAAAGTGAAAGGTGGTGGTTCTCTAACCGCTCTTCCAATTATCGAAACTCAAGCAGGTGACGTATCAGCATATATCCCAACCAACGTAATCTCTATTACTGACGGACAGATCTTCTTGGAATCAAACCTGTTCAACGCAGGTGTACGTCCAGCGATCAACGTAGGTATCAGCGTAAGCCGCGTAGGTGGATCGGCTCAAATCAAGTCGATGAAGAAAGTAGCAGGTACATTGAAGCTTGACCAAGCGCAATTCCGTGAATTGGAAGCTTTCGCGAAGTTCGGTTCTGACCTTGATGACGCAACAAAATTCGTTATCGAGAAAGGTCGCCGTAACGTGGAAATCTTGAAGCAAGGTCAAAATGCACCAATGTCAGTTGAGAAGCAAGTTGCGATCATCTACCTTGGAACAAAAGGTCTCTTGTCTCGTGTACCAGTTGAAAAGGTAAAAGCATTCGAAGAAGAGTATTTGACCTTCTTGGATATGAAACACCGCAACGTATTGGATGGTCTTCGTGCCGGTCAATTGACTGACGAAATCATCGCAGTATTGGAAAGCGTAGCAAAAGACTTGACTAGCAAGTATTAATATTTAGGCAATCGGATAAAGGAAAGATCGAGTTATGGCAAACCTCAAAGAAATACGTCTTAGAATTACTTCTGTAAATTCAACGATGCAGATCACTTCTGCAATGAAGATGGTTTCTGCCGCTAAACTTAAGCGCGCGCAGGATGCTGTTACACGTATGCGTCCTTATTCTGTGAAGCTTCAAGAAATTCTTGCAAACGTTAGTTCTACTCTTGATGGTAATGAAGGTAAATTCAGCCAGCAGAGAGATGTGAAAAATGTTCTTATCGTAGCTATTACTTCAAACCGTGGTTTGTGTGGTGGTTTTAATAACAACATCATCAAAGAAATTCGTACAAGCCTTCGCGGTGAATACGCGAATGCGAATGTGAAAATATTGTCGTTAGGTAAAAAGGCTGGTGATGCGTATCGCAAAACCAGCCATTACTTTACCGAAGGCTTCGGTGAAAATCCACATACCATTTTTGATGCATTGACTTTTGACAATGCTTCAAAAATTGCTCAAACGATCATGGATCAATTCGAGCAAGGAAAATGGGACAAAGTGGTACTCGTTTACAACAGCTTCAAAAATGCTGCTGTGCAAGTGGTTCAGAACGAACAATTCTTGCCTGTAAAGCCAATTGAAGGTGGTTCAACATCTAAAGTAGATTACATCTACGAACCAAACAAAGAGCAAATTCTTGAGGACTTGATCCCACGCTCATTGAAGGTTCAACTTTTCAAAGCACTTCTTGATAGCAATGCATCTGAGCACGGAGCTCGTATGACTGCTATGCATAAGGCAACTGACAACGCAGGTGCGTTGGTGAAAGAATTGAAGATCACTTATAACAAGGCTCGTCAAGCTGCGATCACCAATGAAATCCTTGAGATCGTTGCAGGTGCGGATGCATTGAAAGGCTAATACATTATTCCTTCTTCTTACTTTGTAGCTGACTCGAAAATTGCGACCTTCGGAGCATGTTTCGTTTCCACTTAACTCTTCGTACGCGTATTTATCTGTCGATGATGGCCATCATTTTGGTGTCATTTATCGTCACAGGTGGTATCGCATTGTATGATCATTACGAGGAAAGTGAACGCTATAACGAATTACGTCTCGAGAGAAAAGAAAGAGCAGTGAAGGCGAGCATGGAATATTTCCTCAATCAAAACGGAGGATATATTTCTTCTGATAGTGTACTCTATGCATTCAATGATAAAATATGCGAGCTCAGTGATGTGCATGATCTCTTCATCGCCATGTATGATTTGAGAGGAAACTATCTCATCTCCACAAATTCAGATCTTCTTGATTCACTGCAAGCACCGACATTTCTAAACTATACCATCTTAAAACAACTTATCACGGGCAACCAAAGAGCAGTGACATCAAAGGCTGTTGGTGATCGACAATATTCTTATGCCTATTGGCATTTCAAAGACCAAGATCAAAAGCCCATCGCAGTGACTTCTGTTGTGTATGAGAACACAAAGATGGAGGGAAATGATGTCTTTGTATTCCTTGAAGATTTGGTGCAGAGTTATATTTTGCTCTTCCTGATGGCCTCGTTTGTCGCTTACTTGTTGAGCACCTACATCACACGGTCGCTACAAGAAGTCGGACAGAGAATGAAGAATGTGCAGCTCGGTGGCAAGAATGATGTGCTCACTTGGGAGAGCGATGATGAAATTGGTGCCTTAGTGGAGCAATACAACCGAATGGTAAGAGAGCTCGAAAAATCCGCGACACTCCTTGCCCAGGAAGAGCGAGAAATTGCATGGCGTGAAATGGCCAAGCAAGTGGCACACGAGATTAAGAATCCACTGACACCAATGAAGCTGCGTGTACAGCAATTACAGCGTTCTTGGAATGATAAAGCCCCAGAGTTTGACCAAAAGTTGAAAGTTTATGTGGATAGCATGACCCAGCAAATTGATGCATTGAGTCATATCGCCAACGAGTTTTCGAATTTCGCGAAAATGCCAAAGCCAAATCTACAGGAAATAGATATTGTAGAACTTACAAAAAGTACCCTTGAGATCTTTAATAATCAAGAGCAATATGATTTTCATCTGAAGATTGGTGCTATTGAAAACCCTATGGTGACAGCAGATAGAGAACAAATAATGCGGGTGCTCATCAATTTGGTGACGAATGCAATTCAAGCTTCAAAGATTGATATAAAACCATGCGTGACGGTTTCAGTTAGGTCATGGAAAAACCGAATTATCATTCGGGTAAATGATAGAGGTGTTGGTATTGGTGAAGAAGGGAAGTCGAAAATTTTTGTTCCTAATTTTACAACTAAGAGTACAGGCACTGGGCTGGGTTTGGCCATGGTAAAGAGCATTATGATTCAATGTGGGGGAAGAGTATTTTTTTGGAGCAAAGAAGGAAAGGGTGCATCATTTTACCTCGACTTTCCCAGAAGTTTATAATCATTCACACTATCACTTATGGTCTTTAGTAGCGTTGTTTTTTTAGTCTACTTTCTTCCAATTTTCTTTACCATTTACTTCTTTACACCAAAGAAGTGGCGAAATATTGTCATTGTTCTGGGTAGTATCTTCTTTTATAGCTGGGGGGCACCCAAGTTTATTTTTGTCATTCTTCTCACAACACTTCTTGATTTTTTTATTGTAAGAAGAATGGATGGAGCAGCCTCTGAAAAGTCGCGGAAATGGCTGCTTTTCGGTTCTGTGGGAATAAATGTAGGATTGCTTTTTTACTTTAAGTATTCTAATTTTTTTATAGAAAATATTCAATCGCTTTTATCGGTATTTGGGTATCAGCGAACGGAGTGGGTCAAATTGGCTTTACCAATCGGTATTTCTTTTTACACGTTTGAAACGATAACTTATGTAGTAGATGTGTATAGAAGAGTACACAAACCACTCACTGTATTTACAGACTACCTCCTCTACATAATTTTCTTTCCAAAGCTTGTGGCAGGGCCAATCGTGCGTTATCACGACATGGCAGATCAGATCAATGGAAGAGAGTCCAATGAAACGAATGAGAATAGACTCTTAGGGTTTTACCGATTCATCATCGGTCTAGCAAAAAAAGTTCTCATTGCGAATCACATGGGATTAGTTGCAGATCAAATATTTGGTTTACCTAATGCAGAATGGACAACACCGACCGCATGGATAGGAATGCTAGCATATACTTTTCAGATTTACTTTGATTTCTCTGGATACAGCGACATGGCTCTCGGTCTCGCTCGTATGATGGGTTTCAGATTACCTGAAAACTTTGATAATCCTTACATCGCAAAAAGTGTCACGGAATTTTGGCGGAGATGGCATATTTCACTGGGAAATTGGATGAGAAACTACCTTTACATCCCACTGGGTGGTAATAGAGTTGACTCGAAATGGCGACTATATTTCAACTTGTGGATTGTATTCTTGCTTTCTGGGTTTTGGCATGGAGCATCGTGGAATTTTCTTTTCTGGGGAGCCTATCATGGTGTGTTCTTGGTAATAGAAAGAATGTTCTTAGGAAAATACTTGGAACGAATACCGAATGTTTGTTCGGTTATTTATAACTTTCTTGTTGTTTCAATTGGCTGGATTTTCTTTCGAGTAGAATCATTTTCTGATGCAGCTCAATTTGTTTCAAGCTTGTTTAGTTGGAATTTTAGCGACGCATATTATTTGAATTCAGAGTACATCACCTATTTTGTAATAGCAGCCTTCTTTTCTTTTTTTGGAATCATGGAGTGGGTACAGTGTCTGCAAAAGAAAATACTTGGAGGCGGTTATTCGCAAATGGGTTATGCAAGTGCAGCATTTTTGGCTGTGATAATGCTCACTTTATGCGTTGCAACTATCGCGTCTTTTGGATATAATTCGTTTATCTATTTTAGATTTTAGAAATGATGAAACGAGCACTACATAGCCTATTACTCATACTTATCTTGTCAGGTTTCGCTGTGATCTGGTATCAGGAATATTTTCCTATTATAGAGGAGGCACCACTGCTTGGTTATTCCCCTCCATATGAGAAGGCGGCATTTTCTTGGGAAAAATGGTGGTCAGGCGAGTACCAAGAAAAGAAGGAGGTAGAATTAACAAACACATTTGGCTTCCGAAGTTCTTTGGTAAGACTTGATCATCAGATAGGATGGAGTTTGTTTCGAACCTCCCATGTAAATGGAGTTATAGCGGGAAAAGAAGATTATCTCTTCGAAGAAAATTATATTAAAGCCTACCAAGGGAAAGATTATATCGGTGATTCAGAGGTTCTCCAAAGAATTGAAAAGATAAAATTGGTTTCTGATACGCTTAAAAAACTAGGCAAGGATTTAATCCTAGTTTTCGCCCCGGGAAAAGGAACTTTTTATAGCGAATATTTACCTGAACAACTTAATACTCCAGGAGAGAAAACCAACTATTCTGAACATAAGAAGTATGCCGAGAAATTAAAGCTCAATTTCGTTGATTTTCAATCCTGGTTTTTAGAGCAAAAAGGAAATACTCCTCATTCCCTTTATCCAAAATATGGTATTCATTGGAGTTATTATGGAGCAGCCTTGGTGCAAGACTCTATTGTTCGATACATAGAAAAACTGAGGAATATAGACATGGTAAATATGACCATTCAAGACTGTGTGGTAGGACCGGCTGCGAAAACAGATATTGATGTAGGGGCCTCATTAAATTTGATTGAGATTTTGGACGACGACAAGACTGCCACTCCTCAACTGGTGTGGGAAAGCGATGAGGGAAAAGTAAAACCAAGTTTAGTAACTATTGCGGATAGTTTTTATTGGCTTTTCATTGATCAAGGATTTAATAGGTCATTTGATAAAAATCAATTTTGGTATTATTTCCACGATATTTATCCCGCTACCTCTCGAGGTTTTAACACGCATGCTGATATGGTTCTATCAGAAGAGATCACGAATCATGATGTCTTTATCATCTTGAGCACCGATGCAAATTTGTCCAAATTAGGATGGGATTTTATTGAAGAATCATACGACTTTTTTTATAAAAGATGAGATACTTAATCGCTTTAATGGTCTTGCTCGTGGGATGTTCTACAGGAGTTGACATGCCAAAGGAAAAGAGCGAGGCTTTTGATTTTAACACACCGAAGAAAAAGTTGGTATTACCAGATATTTTGCACGAGATATCTGGATTGGTCGCTCTTGATTCGAATGTAGCGGCATGTGTTCAGGATGAGCAGGGTGTTGTTTTTTTTCTCGATTTGCATAAAGCTACAATCATCGATCAATTAGAGTTTAGTGGGCCAGGAGATTTTGAAGGAATCGCGAAGGTGGGTACTTCTCTTTACATGCTGCAAAGTGATGGGATCTTATATGAATGGAAAAATTTTGAGAAAAGAGAAAAAGAAATTGTTTCATATCCAACTCCAATTCCCGCAACTAATAACGAAGGCCTATGCTACGATAAGGTAGGAAATCGAATTTTGATTGGATGTAAAAGTAAAATTGGAAAAGGGAAGGAATTCAAGAATCTGAGAGCGATTTATGGCTTTGATCTAAAGACGAAGGAGCTATCAGAAAAACCAGTATTCGAATTTGATGTGGAAGCGGTGAAGGCATTCGCTCGTGAAAAAAATATCCCTTTGCCTCAACGCGAGCATCCAAAAAATAAGGAGATGCTGGATGTGCTTAAATTTCAGATCAGCGCAATAGCTATTCATCCACTGACGAAAGAGTTGTATATCTTGAGTGCAACAGATCATATGCTTTTTATATGCAGTTACGAAGGGTTACTTAAAGATATCAAGGTGCTTGATCCGAAGACTTTTAATAAAGCAGAGGGTATTACCATTCTTGAGAATGGTGATATGTGGATCACAAATGAAGGGCAGGATGCAAAGCCTACATTGCTTTTTTTTGAAAATTGATGGATTGATTTGAACGTTTGGGAAAGTGGTCGGTAAGACCTCTCAAATCAAATAATCAAAACCATGAAAATTTTTAAAACGCTTTGCTTGGCGGTAGTCCTCATCGGTCTTCAAGTGTCTTCCATTGCACAATCAGCAGGCAATTATCTTTACAATACATCATCTGTCACAGCTGATAAAGTTCCCATCCTTGTCAACACAAGTAACGGATCCACGGTCAATCTAAAGGCCGAGGTCATGATGAATGTAAAAGCATCATCCTATACTGTAATATTCGCTATGAGCCAATCAGGTGCTGATGCATTTGAAGTGGACTCTATCATGGGAATGCGCCTTCGACACATCAGAATGGGACTTGCACAATTGGGTATTTCAGATGCTGACATTCACGTCGACGCCGTATCTGTAGTTCCTACTTACGAGTATCGTATCGAAAGAAAAAAATTCAGTACTACATCAACTGAAATTCCTACAGGCTTTGAAATGAAAAAGAATATTCACGTGCTCTTTAAAAAGCATGATCTACTCGATAAAATCATTTCAGAAATGGCTTATGCAAATGTTTATGATATGGTAAAAGTGGAATACAATATTGATGGCGCACAAACATATTATGAAGAGCTCAGAAAAGCAGCACTATCAGTAATCGAGACAAAGAAGGAAACGTACAGCCAACTTCAGTTTCATCTTACTTCTTATAATGTTGCAGACGGATTTAATGTATCATATCCAATGGAACGGTATAAATCCTATACTGCGTTTCATTCAGGAGCCTCGCCCTACATGGTATCTATGATTACGGCTGATTTAGATGCAAGCCTCGATAAAGCACAAAGAAGCGCTCAGTTGGACAAGTTGAATCGAGAGTTTACTATTCAAACTTCCGAAAAGAATAAAACGATTTTCTACGATCGTATGCCTTACAATCAATTCGATAAAGTTTTGAATTCAGATGTTGCAGAACCGTGTATTCAATTCTTTTATACCCTTCAAGTGGGATATACCATTATGACGGAAGAACAGTACAAAGCTTCAGAGGAAAATAAGTTATTGAACAAACAGAATCAGCGCTATTTGGGAATGACAAAGAAGCAAATAAGAAAATTGAAAAAGAGCGAGAACGGGCAGTTATAAGCGAGATTATTTTTTTAAAACCCACAACACATCTTTGCGAAGATTCAACCACCAATCTTGACGAATCATTTCATCAAGTGGTAAAGAAGTGAGTTGAGAAAGAGCATCTGCTAATTCTGAAAGAGCAATCGGCTCAGGGTTTCCGAGAGGAAAACGATCTTTGTTGCTAACGAGGTAATCAGCTACTACAGAGGGAAGCGTCATTCGGGCGCTTCCTTTTGGTTTTTGGAAAATGACGTCGACATTATTCTGCTTCGCATTTTCTAAACGCATGCTCACTCTATACCACATCACATAATAACCAGGAGTAGAAAAGGAATCTGGCAATGGTTTTTTGATGTGCTTAGCTATCAACTTATTTGGAACGGTGGTCGGTGGTATTTTGAAATCAAAGAATTTACTGAATGGAAAGTCTAATCCATTTCCATGCATATAGTTGTAAAGCGCCTTCTTCAATCCTGCAGAATACTTCTCATGATCTGCACCCGTTGGATCTTCATGATATAAGTCGTTGTTCGCAAATCCTTTGAATTCGGGGCCTGTTCGAATGACTTTATATTTATCAGGATTCAAACCAACAGGACTATGTACGGTCATTGCAAACTGATGCCAGAATGCGGATTGCAATAAATTGTTTTCAAATAACTGTCGAACAATTTCTAACGAGTCAATGGTCTCTTGTTCCGTTTCGGTGGGGAATCCGTACATCAAATAAGCATGTACTAAAATTCCCGCATCTCTAAATCCTTTGCACACTCTGGCTACTTGCTCAATGGTAATTCCTTTTTCCATCAAATCAAGAAGTCGTTGACTTGCTACTTCTAGACCACCCGTAACGGCGATACATCCTGATGCTGCAAGTAGTTTACAGAGGTCTTCAGTGAATGTTTTTTCAAAACGAATATTGGTCCACCAACTGACTTGTAATCCGCGCTTTAATATTTCCAAGGCTAAATCGCGCAAGGCAAGTGGAGGAGCTGCTTCATCTACGAAATGAAATCCCGTTTCGCCGGTCTCTGCAATGAGCTGCTCCATTTGATCTACCAAATGGATAGCTGTGCTATTTTCATATCTGCCGATATAGTCAAGTGAAATGTCGCAAAAACTGCAACGCTTCCAATAGCATCCATGAGCGATTGTGAGTTTGTTCCAGCGTCCGTCGTTCCATAGACGGTGCATAGGATTCGGCACATCAAACATGGATAGATATTCACTCAATCGGAGGCCGCGATAACTAGGGGCAGGCAATTGAGCATGCCCAAAGTCGCCGCCTTTGAGGTCGTTCATTAATACTACGTTTCCGTCTAACCGAATGAACGTTCGCTTGTATTGAGGACTCGGATTATTTGTGCTAATGTTCTTGAATAGATTCAAGATAGGGCCCTCACCATCATCGAGGGTGATATAATCAACGTAATCAAAAACGCGTGGGTCTGTAAGATCGCGGAGCTCTGTATTTGCATAGCCTCCACCGAGCACGATTTTAACCTCTGGATAGTTGGCTTTTATCCATTGACCTACTTTCAAAGCTCCATAGAGATTTCCTCCAAACGGCACCGTAAAACCTACCATCGCTGGAATTTTTTCCTCGAAGTATTTTGCCGCAGATGCTATGAGAATTTCATCTAAGTAGTTTAATGGAGCGAGTAAGGCTTCTTCAATGGGATCAAACGATACAGCGGTGCGCGCAATACGCTCAGCATATTTTGAAAATCCAAAGTGGGGTCCGACAGTAGCCTGGATCAAATCGCTCAGATCTTCTAAATACATCGTGCAGATGTAGCGCGCCTTGTCATGTGTTCCGATGTTTCCAAAAAACCACTCGAGATCTTTGAGATGTCGAAAACGATTGTTTTCTGGCAGATAATGACGATTCGCAATGCGATAACCCAATGTGTAATTTGCATTTTGAAGAAATGAAATCACCGAGTTAATGGTTTCCTCATAAGCTTTGCGATGAAAAACCATCTGCTGAAGCGGAGGCGACAATTTGAATTCGCGCTTTTCAATTTCATCAAAGAGATTAATCAGACCTTGCTGATTAAAAACACGGAGTACCATGTCTAGCCCTATATCCGCTTGTCGGCACGGCACATTCTGCGAATCCAAAAAGCCTTTCAAATAGGCAGTAGCTGGATACGGAGTATTGAGCTGCGTGAGTGGCGGTATGAATAGAAGTACGTCTGACAAGATGCTACAAATTTAACGATGAAAAATGAAACAATATCCAACTTGAATGTATTCCCAGTAAATTGCACCATATGAAACTACTAACCCTTATTTTTAGCCTTTTTAGCCTCGGTGCCAGCTGTCAAATCGGAATTGTAGATTCTGTTCTTTATGTTAAATGGGAGTTCCCTCAGGGCGTCAATCTGGATAGTGTCAACTTTGCTGTGAATGGCGTACAAATGGTGAAGAGCGATGTATTCCCGCTGGGAAGCTACGGGCCAGGGGTATTCAAGTCGGCTGAAAAAAAGGATTGGAAATATACTACCTTCAAGCGTTATAGATTCCAAGGGACCATGCCAGGGTACGCCCCCTTGGACGATAGTCTATACCTACTTGGCAACTTCCCGTTTCGACTCAAAAATGGCTCGTGCATTTATTTTTCCAATCCCGTTGGAATAAAGGAAGGAGAGTTTCAGACCATGGTCTACGCTGATGGAAGAGGGGATTCGGAAATGCAGGATCTGACCACTGGACAAGATGCTGTTTTTATTCGAAAAAACCTGTTATGTCACAGCATTAAAGGCGAAGATGATGGCGGTCCCATGGTGTACTATTTTAAACATAAGACACTGAAAGGGCAAATCGCTTTTAGAAAAAAAATAAGGCTGGATTCTTTTCCCATCGTAGGGCTGACGGATCCAAGGCGCTATCAAGTGCCATTACTGAATTCAGGTTATATCTATGTAAAGGATACACCGAATGATCGTTCGGTAGCAGAAGACACATGTAATGCTTTGAGAAAACAAGGGTTCTTAGATGATTATTCTATGGTGTTGAATAGCGGTGTCACCTTGATTTTACACGTAGAAAAAGGTAATGAACTAGCATTGTCAGAAGTGTTTCGTCAACTCCTTGAAACGGGTTCCTGCTTTTTCCCCAATCACGATGTAGCAATGTACCCTTGTCCCGAATCAACGGGATTGAAGTAATGTATATAACACAGGACGACTTGGAGAAGCGTCGTTGATAAAAGCAGGAAATTGAAGTTCTAGTAAATAAAGACCATCGTGTAATTCATCTGGAACATATATGAATTCAGTAATGGTGCAGCGTTCTCGTGTTGAATCTCCGTCTTTCCAAAAGGCTTTGTGTGCAGCAAGTCTTCCCTCGTCATGCTCACGATCCACAGAGGGGAGATCTACCAATAGATGCTGAATGTTCTTTTCTGCCAAGAAAGCCAATGCCTCTGCTTCGAAATAAGGAAAGTTTGTATCGGAATAATTCTTTGATTTTTTTTCTAAGGAATTGGGTAAGGTTCGAACGATCAAAGCTTCCACTGATGCTAGATCTAGTTCCATTAGTTGTGCAGCAGTGATCACAAGATCTCGATTTATTGAGCTCGGAGTAATGGTAATAAGCTGTGATGTAAAGAAAAATTTAGATAGAAGTGTTCCTACAGGGAGAGCTACAGCAGCCACGTGTTCATACGACTCCGTATGTGTCCCATGTCCGTGCGGATTAAAATGGATGTCACGAAAATTCACAGAGCCACCTTGCGATACATCTCCAATAAAGCCCTCTCCTTGGACTGGCCGAATGATCATTCGGTCGACATACCACGCTCGAGGCCCGTTAGGGGATAAGGGTATGGAAATGTCCATGGGTGCTGTTAGGTCAGCTTTGTAGGTCGTATTTGCAATCGTTATTTCTGCTTTCATTTTTCTTCAACTTTAAAAAAATCTGAGGCGATGGTGTCTCCACGGAAGAAGCCCTCCTCGGTCAATCGGATTTTTTTCTCTTCCGATATGAGCCATCCAGCGGATTGATATTCGGAAATTTCTTGAGCAAATTCCGTTTTCATATCCACCCCAAATTGCGATTTTATTTGGTCAGTGTTGATGCCATTTGCTGTTCGTAACGAAGTCATCACTGTTTCGTTGTATCGTTCAGTGTTGTTAAGGAATTCTGATTCGAAGTAAATGTCGTTATCGTAGATTTTTTTCAGGTAAATAGCATTGTTCGATACATTCCATCTACGTGTGGAGATGCCGTCAAAGCTATGTGCTGAAGGACCAACACCTAGGTATGGTTTACCACTCCAATAGCTCGTGTTGTGTTTCGACTCAAATCCTTCTTTTGCAAAATTGGAGACTTCGTAATGAATGAAATTACTTTCTCTTAGAATAGAAGAAAGCAACATGTATTGTTCGAGTGCGTGGTCGTCTTCTGTTGGTTTCAACAGTCCTTTCTTTTCTCTATTTCCAAACACCGTTTTTTCTTCAATGGTCATGCAGTAGCTACTGATATGAGGAACGTTTAACCTTAAAGCAGTATTGATGTTATTTATCCAGTCCGCTTTCGCTAATCCTGGAATCGCATAGATCAAGTCGATCGTTATATTTTCAAAACCAAGATCCTGCGCTGTTTTTACGCAACGGTCTGCCTCTTGAGCATTGTGCGCACGATTCATGAATTTTAAATCTTGGTCTCGAAAACTTTGTATTCCTATGCTCAAGCGATTTATTTCAGAACTACGTAGCTCTTTCAATTTTGCAGCGGTGAGATCGTCTGGATTGGCTTCTAGGGTTATTTCAGCATGGCCAGCCACTTTGAAGTGGTTGTGAATGGTTTCAATGATGCGAGAAATTTCGCTAGAAGTTAGAAGACTGGGCGTGCCACCTCCAAAATAGATGGTGTCGATGGAAGGTGTATTATTTTCCAAATGCCTTGATTTTAGCTCAAGACAAATGGCCTCCACCATTTCTGTCCGCCTTATCAGTTGGGTTGAAAAATGAAAGTCGCAATAATGACACGCTTGCTTGCAGAAAGGTATGTGTATATAAATGCCCGACACAGCGCCAAAAATATTTAGCTTCGCGTCACAATTATAAGACAATGTATCACGCAACGGTAAATAATTCATCAAAGTGGGATGTAGAACCAGATGCTTCTGGCTTTACAGGTAAGCTAAATGGCGACAATTATCAATTGGATGTTGTAGAAGAAAATGGTCGCTACCACATTTTGTACAACAATGAATCTTACAATGTTGAAGTGGTGGAGATCAAGAAAGCCGAAAAGCAATTGATTATCCGCGTCAATAATAATCTTCATACCGTTCAGCTAAAGGATCGTTTGGATGATCTCCTTAAGAGTTTGGGTATGGAGGGTGCCGGCCAAGCTAAAGTGCGAGAAATAAAAGCTCCCATGCCGGGAATGGTACTTAACATTATGGTTGAAGCAGGAGCGGCAGTGACAAAAGATCAGGCGTTGATTATTCTTGAAGCCATGAAAATGGAAAACGTCATTAAAAGCCCTATTGATGGCACGATCAAAAGAGTTGGGGTGAATCAGGGTGTTGCTGTAGAAAAGAATACGATTTTAATTGAGTTCGAGTAAGTCAGGCAACATAGTCTACCCGTTTTTCGTTTAGCCTATGAATGCTGCACATCCGCTTGTTTAAAAAGAAAAAAGCGGGGGTGAAATATTCCTATCTTCTTTTCAACATTTGTGAAACGAAAAAGCGACCTCGACGTAAGACGAAGCGCACGATAAGGATAAATGAAAACGAAATTAATTACAGCCCTGCTTCTACTCACGACGGCCATCGCAAATGGCCAGTCCTGTTCTGAAGTGAGCGATAACATTCTCTGCGCAGATACACCTGGTATCCAAGACTCTTTGGTGGTAAATCCACTTGGTTTTAGTTGCTTTAATTCACAAATGACATTTTACGCAATGTTCACTACCGGCAGCTTGGATGACGGTTTCGTGAACATTACTGTAATCCCTGGCGATTGTGATGATTTCACAGGGCCTAATCAGATAAATACTATTCTTGTTGAAATTCCTGCGGGAGGTAGCCCTTGCAACCCACTTTCCTTCAGTAATCCAAGTGCGTGTCAAGGTTCAGAGTCTGCCTACACTCAAACAGTGAATAACCTCTCACCTAATACAGATTATGTTGTCATTGTTGGTTCAGACCACCTTTCGCAATACGGGCCTTGTGAATTTACTATGTCCATTTCTGGTTCAGCAGTGGACATTGGAACAACAGTAGATCCGTTCTTAATCTATCTCGGTGGTTCAGCACAATTAGAAGCGTTCAATGCAGATGCCTATGAATGGTCACCTGTAGATTATCTCGATGATCCATTTATTCAGAATCCACTGAGTACTCCTGAAGAAACGACCGTTTATACTGTATCAGGTACTGTAGGTACTTGCGATGTTACAGGTGAAGCGACAGTTACTGTTGGACCTCCAGTTGTAATTTATACCGGCCTTACTCCAAATGGCGATGGGATCAACGATGAATGGGTGATTCAAGGCGTTGAGAGATTTGATTCTGCAGTAGTCACTGTGTATGATCGTTGGGGGCAGCCTGTATTTAAATCGACAGGTTATGCTCAGCCATGGGACGGAACAAATAAAGGAAAATCATTGCCAATGGGAGCGTATTACTATGTAATCGAACTCAACTCATTGGCGGTAGAAATAGAGCCATTAACAGGGGTAGTATCCATTCTCAAATAAGCATGAAAAAGATTTTACTTTCCATGCTTTTGAGCATGATGATTTGGTCGGCAGTCGCACAGCAATTACCATTATTTTCCTATTTTACATATAACTATATTCAGTACAACCCAGCTGTGACGGGTAATACGGAGTGTCTAGAATTGAAACTCGGAGCACGTCGTCAATGGACAGGGCTAGAAGGTGCGCCAAACACAGGTTTTGCGAGTGTTCATGGTAGATTAGGTAAAGGAAAATTCAATTATCACGGTATCGGTGCGCTAGTTGAAAACGATAAGGCAGGACCATTCAGCTATACAGGCCTTAATCTAAATTACGCATATCACATGCGAATGCGTAAAGGGAATATGTTGAGCGCGGGATTAGGGCTTGGCTTCAAACAATACCGCGTCAATTTTGCTCAAATTACATTAGAGCAACAAGACATCGATCCAGTCATTCAAAACAATGCAAGCGACTTTGTTTTTCCCGTTGTGAACTTTGGTCTTTGGCTTTACAATAAAGATCGCTTTATAGGAGTGTCCATGCGTCAAATGAATAGAGCAACGGTGGAAGGAATTGACAAGGGAGAACTTTTAAGTCACTGGACGATTGCCTACGGTAAGTCTATTAAAATGTCCGATGACCTAGCCTTCAAGCCTGCATTGTTGATGAATTATGTAGCGCAGTCTAAAGCATCCTTAGAAGGACAAGCAATTTTATCTTATCGTGAAAAAGTTGCATTTGGTATCGGGGGACGCGGCGGTTCAGGCCTATCAGCCCTCGTAAAAATTGATTTCCTAGGATTCCTTACCGCAGCATACGCTTACGACCTTACACTTTCAAAAATGCGTTTTGAAGGAGGTCCAACCCATGAGATTATGATCGGAGTAAGGGCTTGTGGTGGCGACTCAGAACGCCATACAAGATGTGCTGCATATGATTGATATTTGCACATGAATATCGAATTCTTCAGAGAATATTGTCTAAGTAAGCCTGCTACTTCGGAACACCTTCCTTTCGATGAAAATACCCTTGTGTTTAAGGTAGCCGATAAAATGTTTGCCCTTTGTGACATCAATAAGTTTGAAGGTGTCAATCTTAAATGTGATCCGGAAAGAGCAGAGGAGCTAAGGGAGCATTACGATGGAATTCGCCCAGGTTATCACATGAGTAAGAAGCATTGGAACACGGTGGATGTCACAGGATCTGTGTCTGATCAACTCATATTGGAATTAGTGGACCACAGCTATGATCTCGTTTTTCAGAGTCTTCCGAAGAAAGTCAGAGATTCTATTTAATTATTACAATTTTGGTTGATTTCTTTGGTTAATAAGTCATTAACCTACCCTTGATTTACCGTTCAGGGATTTTCTAATTTCACATCATGAACGATCAAGTAAAATTCAAACGCCTACAGGAGCTTGTAAGTGCACTCCAAGAAGGATTGGACGAGCTAAATATTGGCAAGCTTACCATCGAACAACTCGATAGTTTAACCGATCATAGCAGAGAACTCTATGAGCGTCTGGTTATTTTGAAGTACAAAGCCTACGACTCAGAGGTGAAGAAGACGCCCGAGGTAAAGAAGGAGGAAGAGGCAGATTTTTCTGTTCCGTTCAAATTAAATTCAACTGTCACTCCGAACCAGGTTTCTTTGATTGATGCAATCGAAGAAGTCACTGCCCAGAGCTCTGAAACTGTTGCTCAAGAAGAGGCTCCTGCATACGAACCAACAATTGATGAACTAGCAGCAAAGCACGAGATTGAATTCACAATTGAGGTTCCAGAAGAACCCAAAATGGTTCAACCGGCAGCAGCTAGTGTTGCTCAAAGTATCAATCAAGTGATGCAGAGCATTACTCCTCAAGAATCACTGAATGATCGATTGAGTAAGAGTGTTGGCAATACAAGCACTGTAGCGCAGAAAATGGAACATACTCCAATTCCTGATCTAAAGCGTGCTATTACACTGAATCAACGTTTCCAATTCTCTAAAGAATTGTTCAAAGGAAATAATCAAGAATACGAAGTGGCTATAGATCGTTTAAACAATACCTCTCGTGAGGAAGCACTTCGTCAACTGGAGCAGTTGAAATCAAAATATGTATGGAATAATGAGTCGCAAGTGACGCAAGATTTCATCGAGCTTATCGAACGTCGTCACCAAGGTTAATTGTGGCAGTACTATATGTAATCCCTACGCCAATAGGTAATTTAGAGGACATCACTCTGAGAGCTCTTCGTTTGCTCAAGGAAGCTGATTTTGTATTGGCGGAAGACACAAGGGAAACAAGAAAGCTATTTCAACATTTTAGCATCGATAATCAATTAGTCAGCTACCACCTCAATAATGAGCATCAGGTAGTGAAATCATTGGTTGAAAAGATTCGTCATACACAATCTGTGGCGCTCGTATCAGATGCAGGAACCCCCGCCATATCAGATCCTGGCTATCTTTTAGTCAGAGAGTGTATCAAGCAAGGAATCGAGGTTTTCACACTGCCAGGTGCAACGGCTTTCGTGCCCGCACTGGTGCAAAGTGGTATTCCATGCGAAAAATTTGTCTACGAAGGATTTTTACCACATAAGAAAGGAAGAGAGACGCGTTTTAAAGCCATCGCACAAGAGGAAAAGACAACGGTATTATATGAATCACCTCACAGATTATTAAAAGCTTTAGAATCGCTCGTAACCTTCTGTGGACCTCAAAGAGAAGTTGCTGTGTCTCGGGAAATTTCGAAGAAGTTTGAAGAAACGGTTCGGGGGACAGCGGAGGAAGTGCTAGCTCATTTCAAGAAGAACGAACCTCGCGGGGAGTTTGTAATCGTTATCGGTGGAAAAGACTTTTCATCTACTCACCATCCTGACATCGACAAGGAGGAGACATAATAATTCTCGTCTTAGGAAGAATATTATTCAATCTTGTTTGCGTATCCGCATTCATTTGGTTATTCAACAAATCTAGAATTTCTAGTTCCTCTAAAAGACCTAGAGAGTTGGGATATATAGATATGGGATTGTCCCAAAGAATCAAGATTTTTAATGCTTTTAATTGATTAATATTTTCAGGGATTTTCTCCAAGAAATTATCACTTAAATCTACTGATTTTAAATTGGTAAGAACTAACATCGCTTCCGGAATCTCAGAGATTTTATTTCTTGAAAAATTGACACGCTGAAGGTTTTTTAGCTTGATAATTTCATCAGGAATAACATTGATTTTATTCTTTGAAAGATTGAGCTCTTGAAGGTTTTTGAATTCAAAGACTTCCTTGGGAAATTCTTCTAGTTTTTGCTTTGAAAGGTCAAGGCGATAAACTTCGTTTGGATTCATCAGGGCGCTTTCTATCGATCTAAATACTTTGGTGGTGTCAAGTGCTTCTAAAGACAAAAGCTGGCCCTTAGAAGTGAAGCTAATTAGTCCAAGAAAAAGAAATACGATCCATTTCATCATAAAATGCTTTTTGCTGAAGCTACGTCAACGAAGATTTGATTTTTTAGTTCATCAATCGAGCCAAATTTTTTTTCTTCTCTGATCCTGCTTACTAGTTCAACACGAATATTTTTATCATAAATATTCTCATGAAAGTCAAAAAGGTGTGCTTCAATATGGACCTGTGAAGTGTGCTCAACGGTGGGGCGGTGCCCAATATTCATCACTCCTTTGTAAGTAGACTCATTAACGTGGGCATAGATTGCATACACCCCGTTGGCTGGAATTAATTTATAGGCATAGTCCACTGAAATGTTGGCGGTGGGAAATCCGATAGTAGATCCCTTTTTCGCACCATGAATCACTTTTCCCGAAATACTATATCTATAGCCTAAATAGGAATTGGCTGTTTCAAGATCACCGGAAGCTAGACATTGTCTGATTTTGGTAGAACTCACATTGACTTCATCTATTTCTTGAACAGGGATTTCTTCAACCTCGAAATCGAATAATTCTGCCCATTCAGAAAGGGTTTTGAAATCTCCTTCGCGATTTCTTCCAAAGCGATGATCGTAACCCACGATTACTTTTTTTGCATTCAACCCGGTTACCAAGAGATTGCGCACATAGTCATATGCTGAGATCCTAGAAAACTCTGTGGAAAATGGATAAATCATCAAATGATCAATCCCTGCTTTTTTGAGCAATTCAGCTTTTTCCTCAGGAGTATTTAAAAGTTTCAATCCATGATCATCAGGGTAAAGAACCATCCGAGGATGCGGGTAAAATGTTAGGATAACAGAAGTGCCATCGATTGCTTCTGCACTTTCTTTTAGTCTGTTAATAATGGCCTTGTGCCCGAGATGTACACCATCAAATGTTCCGATGGTGACAACGCTTCGTTTGCCATGACTAAAACTAGAAAAATCAGTATGAATCTTCAATGTGCATCCAATTAACCGTGCAAATGTAGTTTTAAGCAAGCCACGTTGTAGTAGGTACAAAAAAAAACTCTCTCACCGTAGTGAGAGAGTTTTTAATCTCTTTGAGAAAAGTTAGATTATCTAACGATCATCAACTTCTCATGAGTAATATTCTTACCGCCTGTTACTACACCGATAACGTAGTTACCAGCTGGTAGTTCAGATACGTTTAAGTTAAAGCTGTTTGATCCAGCAGCATGCTTGCCGATGTTATCCCACATCATCAATTTGCCAGTTATATCACGTACTTCATAAGCTACGTTAGAAGCTTCATTCAAGTTGAATTGAATGCGTGTGTTGTCTACCGCTGGGTTAGGGAACAACTGAAGACCAGACAAGTTAGTGGTAGCTGTTTCGCTAACTCCAACTGTACGCTCAGAAAGAATCAAGCGAACTGATGGTGAATAGCTATTACGGAAGAACCATGTCAAAACTTGGTTTGAGTTGAAATCCTTACGTGCAGTAGAGTTGTCGTTATCACTGTTTGGTTCAGCAGTTACAGTTAATTCTTCAACTGTTTCCTCTTCTGTTTCTACAGATACAAGATATACTTCATCAACGATACACTCAGCAGAGTTATCGAAAGGGAAGTAGATTGGACCTGCATCTACCCACTGTGGTTGAACCATGTGGTATCCGAATTCTACAAGTTCGTAAACTTGAGCAGTAGTAGTGCTTTGATCAGAGTAAAGCGCTGCAAGGAAATTAGCACCTTGTGTTGTCTCTGTAGCACCGGTAGTATTTGGACCAAACTCAACTGTCAATCCATAAGCAGTGCTACCTTCGTTAGGGAAAGTATAAATGTTACCTACTCCGAAAGGAACGAATAGATCAGGATTGTCTACACTTGCACGGCCACGAAGTTCTCCTGTAGTCAATGCTACATCATTATGACCATATTCGTCTGATGTGTATTCAATAACACGTGTACGCACGTTGTTATCTGGAAGATCATCTGTTTGATCGCTAGTAAGTGTTGCACGAACTTGGTAAATTCCAATGTCAGATGGTACCCAACCAGTCTGAACGAAAATGGTGTCAAGCACTGGTGCTGGACAAATGATTTCGTTTGCTGGAGCTGGCATATCAAATGAAGGAACGTTAGTAGTGTTAAGAACTGTAGTTCCAGCTTCATCTAAGATTTCAATAACGATGTTACAGTTAGTTTGATCTTGACGACCATTGTTTCTCCAGATCACACCAGCAACCATACCGCCATCAGCTTCAGTGATTGCTTGGTTGATTGGCGTTACCTTGTATTCCCAAAGGTTCAAGATATCACCGTTTGTTACTTGAGTAATTTCTAGATCGTTTTCTACAGCTGTTTCATAGATGCAGATATCATCTAAGCCCCAGAAGTAGTGGCTGTAACCATCTGCGAACTCATCATTGTAAGACCAACGAATAACTACTTGAGATTGCAATGCAGCAACACAAGATACATCGATGATTGTGTTCAATGGGTTAGCAGAAAGTTGGTTTGCAGAGGTAATAAGGATACCAGTTGCGTTGAATTCTGTGAATGTAGCACCACCATCGTTCGATACTTGAACAGAAAGTGGAGAAAGCTGCGCACAGCAATAACGGAAATATTGATTGAAATCAACTTTTACGTTTTCTAAAGAAGACATATCCAATACAGGAGTTTGGATATAACCAGACATTACTTCAGCTGGGTTAGCAGCAGTAATCTGACCGCCTTGAGCAAAGTCAGCATCAAAAATCATCCAACCGTTAGCAGCAGTTGGAGATGCCATTGCATTAAGTGAGCTAGAATAGAAACCTGCAGGGCTGTCAGCGGTTGCTAGTGCCCACACGCTACCGTTGTTACCGCCGGTAGTCCAAGCGCCAACACCGTTGTTACCATCCAAACCATTTGCGAAATCCTCACAGAAGAAATCTGCTGAACCTCCGCGGGTTGTGCTAAGTGCCTCAGCACCTCTTTGATTTGACACGCTGATTTCAAATTGATCAGCTGGTCTTAGTCCGCCTTGCGCATTTGCAGCAGCAGCAATGAGGACTGTTCCAATAATTGAGTAAATTCTTTTCATCCGAATGATTAATTTAAGGTGTGTCGAAAATACTCATTAAATAAACATAACCCTACCGTTAAGGATTTTTTTGGGAAATAAAAAAGCCCTTTCTCCTTGGTTTCCCAAGCAGAAAGGGCTTTCAATGTTTCTGAAAGGCTTATTGCTCTAGCAATTCCATCTTTTTCTTGAGGTCTTCAATTTCTCTTTCGGTACTCTTGATTTTTTTCTCAATTTCCTTTCTCATGGCCTCAGCACCCTTACCGGTAAAGAATCCCATGTTGTTTTCGTATTGTTTGATTTGAAGGAAAAGCTTATCTAGCTTGTCTTTCAACACCATTTTTTCTCTTCTAACACCTTGATCACCACTTCCCGATGATTTGATACTATCCACTCGAGAGCGGAAAGCGCTCATTTCACGTTGCTCGCGCTCTGCATTGATTTGGCCATACTTCTTGTCCAAAGCCGCATTGTATCGATCCATGATGTTTTTAACATGATCCTTTGGAACAAATCCAACCGCATGCCAGCGCTCGCTGAATAATTTCAAGAAACTTAGGTCTTCAGACTTATTCCCTGTCAATTCAGTTGATTCGATTTCTTCTAGAAGAGCTGTCTTCAAACGAAGGTTTTCTTCTTGTTGATTGAGCATTTCTCCGAAATGCTCTTTCTTCTTTTGGAAGAAAATATCGCAAGCAGAGCGGAAACGCTGCCACAGCTTTTGTTCGTCGCGTGGATCTGCGCTGCCAATGGCCTTCCACTGTTCCTGTAGTTTTTTCAAACTTTCAGTCGTAGTCTTCCAGTCAGTACTATCTTGAAGTTCTTTTGCTTTTGCAATGAGTGCTTCTTTTTTGTCTTTGTGTTCTTTAAATGAATTTCGCTTTACTTCATATTGCTCTTTGCGCTTGCTGAAGAACAAATCACAAAGCCCTCTGAATTCTTGCCAAACTTCTTCATTGTCCTTTTTCTTCGCCCATCCGATGGTGCGCCATTCTTCTTGAAGTTTGATAACCTCTTCTGTCCAACGATTCCAAGTAGCTGTATTGGTAATTTCCATTTGAAGGATTTCCTTCATTTTTTCTACCAATGCTTTTTTCTTGGTCAAGTTTTCCTCGCTATTCGCGTGGATGACATCATAGTGTGCTTGAATTCTATTTTGAGACTCGCGCAAAATTCCAAAGAAAGTATCGCCAAGTTCTTTGTAGGTCTCTCTTGGAGACGGGCCTACATTCATCCATTCACGTTGGAATTTTTTCACCAACATTTCTAGATCAGAGATCAACTCGACACTAGCAAGACCTTTTACTTCTTCAATCAACTCTTCTTTTTTCTTCTGATTGATCTTCAAATCATGGTCTTGTAATGACTTATAGATATTGATATTGTAGAAGAATGAATGATTGAGTTTTGCCCACGCTTCTTGGAGCTCGTGGTATTTATCACCAGGTACATCGCCAATGGCATCCCATCTTTCTTTGAGAGCCTTGTGCGTGCTAAAAGCTTTCCCGATGTTTTCTTCGCTTGTAATAAGCGTTTCGAACTCTTTGATAATAGCATTCTTCGCTTCCAAATTCTTTTGGCGCTCTGCTGCTAATTTTTTACCATGTTCTTCAATACGATCCTCATAGACTTTGAGGAGTTCTTGAAAACGTTCCTCCAATTCATGGGGAACATAGGTGAACGGAGGCTTTTCAGTGCCTTCCTCGACTGGTTGGTTGTTGTAAGCCTCCAACTGAAGCTGTCTTTCTTTTGCCGATTCCGCTTTCCAATCGTTGCGGATCTCACGAATTGCTTCTCTGATAGACATAATGTCCTCGGTCTGAAGCAAACCGTGCAGTTTCTCAATCAATGTAGTTTTCATCAAAACGTGTTTATTCTCACTCGGTTTAATCCTTCCGAGCTACAAAAGTAGTTAAAGGTTTGATACTTTTTATCGGTTATTTAACGTATCCGATAGGTGTATTGGTTACACTTCATCTACGAATATTTCGAATCTTTAGTTTTTGAAATGAAGCATCCTATCTTGGCAGCACCAAAAAATCATGGAAGATTATACTCCAAAATATTCGTATTCAGCGGTTCTGCTTAAGGCAAAACGCTACTGCGACAAGGCAGAGCGAGCTCATAAGGATGTTCTGACAAAATTGATCCGATGGGGAATGAATAGTGAGGAGCGAGACCAAATCATGATGGTGCTGATTTCCGATAATTTATTGAATGAGGAGCGCTATGCGGAAGCATTTGTGAATGATAAATATCGATTCAATAAATGGGGTGTAAAAAAAATTGAACAGGCGCTTAAAATGAAAGGGGTAAGCGACCGAAATATTCGTGACGCCATCGCCAAAATAGTGCCCACGGAATATGAGGATGGATTGAAGGAATTGATCGAAAAGCGCTGGCTAAAAACAGCGGGAATTCCCGTTTGGCAGCGCAAAATAAAAGTAGCCCGGTACTTTATTTCCCGGGGCTACGAGTCTGATATGATTTGGAAAATGTTAGCGAAGTTTAGCTAACACTATCAATGTTGTTTTCTGTTGGTCCAGACATTACGTCTGCGAACGCACAATAAGTTGCAAGAATTGCTACGGGTACCGTGAAGAGCAACCCCACGCCACAAGCCAACAATCCGATAATAACTGCTCCTAACCAAACTACAATGAAGAAGCCTAGCCAAGAAAAGAAGTTTTTACTCACGACTTTCCTGCTTGCTTCCATAGCATCCCAAAATTCAAGGTTTAAAAACAAAAGCATAGGTGTTGCGATACTATAAGCTACTGTCAAATAAATTCCTGGTAGGATGCAGAATAGTGCGCCAATGAATGAAAATACTCCAGTTAAAACAGAGACTACAATCAGATTTCCGAGATTTATTTTAAATCCATCAAAGAAATTATTAAAAGTGTAAGCTTCCCCTTTTCTGATCTTATTTGCTACAATAAAGTATCCAGCTGCGAGGGGCGGATTAATGATGAGGCCTACGATGTAGCCGAGAATTGGAATAAGGTTAATTACTACTGAAATAGCTGCAACAACAAGTGTAAAGAGCACGAAATTTCCAATGTCTTTTTTAAACATTTGAATGCCTTGAGAGATGTAGGATTCAAGTTGGAAATTGTATCCATCTCTGATAACGTCTTCTGGTTTTTTCCAAGATTCGTTGGTTGCGTTGGGTTCGTCTAGTACAATCATAGCATAAGGGATTAGTAAATTCGAAGGTAGTTAAAATACACTACCTTTGCGCCGCAAAAATCTAATTCAGCAAGGAAATGAATGTTACCGCGGATGCGATCCATGAGCTGAATGAACGCCTGTTGGCGCTCAGGAGGTATCTTTGACGTGGACACTAAGTTGCTCCAAATCATAGAAGACGAAAAACACACACAAGACCCTGGATTCTGGGATGACCCGAAGAAAGCGGAATTGGTGATGAAACAAATCAGAAACAAAAAGGTCTGGACCGACGCATTTCAACAATGTGTCACGGCAATCGACGACCTTCAAGTGATCCAAGAATTTTTTAAGGAAGGTGCTGCTTCTGAAGAGGAAGTTCAATCGCAATTTGCTCTAGCTGCGCAGCGCATCGAAGACCTCGAATTTAAAAACATGCTCAGCGCTGAGGAAGATAGCTTGAATGCTGTGCTTCAAATCACTTCTGGCGCAGGTGGAACGGAGAGTTGCGACTGGGCTGGTATGCTCATGCGTATGTATATCATGTGGGGCGAGAAGAATGGTTACACCGTGAAAGAACTTGATATGCAAGAAGGTGAAGTTGCTGGTGTAAAACAATGCACGCTGGAGTTTTCTGGTGAATTCGCTTTCGGTATGCTCAAAGGAGAAAATGGTGTACACCGTTTGGTGCGTATTTCTCCCTTCGATAGCAACGCCCGCCGACATACGAGTTTCGTGTCTGTATATGTGTACCCTCTTGTCGATGATACCATTGACATTGAAATCAATCCTTCCGATATCACGTGGGATACATTCCGAAGCGGTGGTGCTGGTGGACAGAACGTCAATAAGGTAGAAACAGGGGTGCGTTTGAAACACAAACCTTCAGGAATTGTTATCGATAACACGGAGACACGCTCTCAATTACAAAACAAAGAGAAAGCAATTCAATTATTGAAGTCTCAGCTCTACGAAATGGAGTTGGCCAAGCGAAATGCTGCACGTGATGAGATTGAAGCGGGAAAGAAAAAAATTGAATGGGGTTCTCAAATTAGAAACTATGTCATGCAGCCATATAAACTTGTCAAAGATGTGCGAACAGGCCATGAGACAAGCGATGTAGATGGTGTAATGGATGGTGATATTGGAGAATTCTTGAAAGCTTTTTTAATGGCGCAAGGAAATGCGGCTAATGTTTAATTCGAATATTTAATAAAAAATAATAATGGAATATCGCATAGAAAAAGACACGATGGGGGAAGTTAAGGTTCCTGCTCATGTGTATTGGGGCGCACAAACAGAGCGCTCTCGCAATAATTTCAAAATTGGTCCAGAAGCAAGTATGCCGAAGGAAATCATTTCGGCTTTCGCAATTTTGAAAAAAGCGGCTGCTCACGCAAACTGTGAATTGGGAGTTCTTCCAACAGAGAAACGTGATCTTATTTCTAAAGTTTGTGATGAAATATTAGAAGGGAAATTGGCAGATCAATTTCCACTTGTTATTTGGCAAACAGGTTCGGGCACACAATCAAATATGAATTTGAATGAAGTGATCGCGAATAGAGCACACGTATTAAACGGCGGTCAATTGGGCGAAGCAAGTGTTTTGAACCCAAATGATGACGTGAACAAATCACAATCATCGAATGATACTTATCCTACTGCCATGCACATTGCTGCCTATAAATCAGTAGTAGAAAAAACATTGCCAGGAGTTCAAAAACTACGTGATACGCTTCATGCGAAAAGCGTGGAGTTTATGAATGTGGTGAAAATTGGACGTACGCATTTAATGGACGCTACGCCTATCACATTGGGTCAAGAATTGAGCGGTTACGTTGCTCAATTGGATCATGGAATGCGTGCTGTGAAAAATACGCTTTCACATTTGAGCGAACTTGCATTGGGCGGCACAGCAGTAGGTACAGGAATCAATACCCCAGAAGGATATTCAGAATTGGTAGCGAAAAAAATCGCTGAGTTCTCTAACCTTCCACTGGTTACTGCGCCAAATAAATTTGAAGCATTAGCAGCGCATGACGGCATCGTAGAAACACACGGTGCGTTGAAGCAATTGGCTGTTTCTTTAAATAAAATAGCAAACGACATTCGCATGATGGCGAGCGGTCCACGCAGCGGCATCGGTGAAATTTTTATCCCAGAAAATGAGCCAGGGTCGAGCATCATGCCGGGCAAGGTGAATCCAACACAATGCGAGGCATTGACAATGGTTTGCGCTCAAGTGATGGGTAATGATGTTGCGATAACAGTAGGTGGTACACAAGGTCATTATGAGCTGAACGTTTTCAAACCGATGATGGCTTACAATTTCTTGCAGTCAGCAGAATTATTGGGCGATGCATGTGTGTCGTTCAATGATCATTGTGCTGTAGGCATCGAACCAAATCACGGTAGAATCAATGAACTGGTAAATAATTCATTGATGCTTGTGACTTCATTAAACACGAAGATTGGTTATTACAAAGCTGCAGAGATTGCGAAGACAGCTCATAAAAATGGAACTACCCTTCGCGAAGAGGCTATCCGTTTAGGTTATGTTACCGAAGAAGAATACGATCAAATAGTGGTTCCGGCGAAAATGGTTGGAAAACTTCACTAAGAAAATAATGAGATAAAAAAAATCCCCTTGTCATCGACAAGGGGATTTTTTTTGGATAGAGAATCTAAATTACTTTTTTCTAGCAAGACCAGCGAATGTCAAGGCACCGCCCGCAAGCATAATGTCTTTCAAAGCGCTTACAGTTCCCATCGTCTTCAACATTGCATCATCGCTCATTGCATTTGGTACGTGTACCATCAATACAAATGCGATCAATGTTCCAGCCAATGAAAGGCAAGAAATCAAATCGAGCACACGAATGATGATTGAAATACCTGCAAGAATCAATGATGTACCAGATGCATATGTCCAAAACATACCGCCGAATGGCATATAAGATGGAACCATGTACTGCATTTGATCAGCTCCTGCATAATGCAATAAACCGAATACGATAAGTGGAACGGCGAATAAATAACGCCCAAGTGAAGTAGTTAAGAAGTTCATGAATTTTGAATTAATGGTTTGTTTTTTAAAGTTCCCCTATTACGATACAAGTACTACTTTGGGTTTCATAAGTTTTGCACTTTCTTTTTTGGAAAACATTGAAAATCAGAATTTTTGACTCAAAAAACAACTAAAAAAGCGGCTAATTGCCGCTTTTTCCATATTCATCGATAAAATATTGTCTTTGGTCTTTAGAGTGGGAAGTATAAAATAACGCCTTCATAACCACTTTTTCCCTTCACAACCCCTATTTCTACACGGTATTTGGTTGAACTCGACTTGGGATTGTACACCACACGTTTGCCGCTATTGAATGCGGTGCTCGGTTGTTCCGACTTTTCGAAGTCAGACATCGGTAATGAGAACTCCAAATAAGGGATAACGCGATTCAAAATGGTTTGACACATCGCTGCATCTTCATTGAAATATGTTATTTTAAGATAGCTGCCTTTTCCGAGTTTATCTTTCTCGATAGTGGTAGCGTTAGCATTTTCATATTTGATATTAGATTCAAAGCCATCCGCCGTAGGCGCTCCTTTCAAGGAACCGAAGTTTTTTGCAACTGCGAAAGCGATGTTTCTAAAGTTCTCATCTGGCTTTTGTTGGCCAAAAGAGCAAAGGGATGAGATAATAAAAGCTGAAAAAAGAATCAATCGTGTCATGGACCTATTGGATATTTATATGTGCAAATCAAACTAATAAATCGAGATAAGGTTTCACTTTTCGCTACAAGTGATTAACAATCGGTATTTTATACCTTTCAACTCATAGAGTTTGGCAGGAAAAAACTACCTTTGCACGCGTTAAAAAAGAGCACAGAGAAATACCGCAGGGATAATGAGCAACACAAGCACGCCGCAAGCAGAATTGAAGGTTTCCAAAATGGCTGAAAACCTGATTGGTTCTGAAATCATCAAATTGGCTGGAGAGATTAGAGAGCTCATTGCCAAAGGTGAACGCATCTACAACTTTACCATCGGAGATTTTGATCCAAAAGTTTTCCCAATACCAGCAGAGCTGAAAGAGGAAATCATTCAGGCATACATCAATGATGAAACAAACTATCCTGCAGCTGACGGTATGGCCGAATTGCGCAAGGAAGTAGCAAAGTTGATTAAGAATGGCCAAGGCCTTACCTATGCGGAAAATGAGATTCTTATCGCAGGTGGCGCTCGTCCTATTATCTATGCGATTTACCAAGCATTGGTAGATCCAACGGATGTTGTTTTGTTTCCAGTGCCAAGCTGGAACAACAATCACTACACGCACTTGTCTCACGCGCAACAAGCGTTTGTAGAAACTTTACCTGAAAATAATTTTATGCCGACCGTCGAAGAGTTGGCACCGCATATTCAAAAGGCAACATTGCTCGCTCTTTGTTCTCCTCTGAATCCAACAGGAACTGTTTTTTCTAAAGAACAATTGGAGGCTATCTGTGATATGGTGATCGCTGAAAACCAACGCAGATCGGCAGATGAGAAGCCTTTGTACATCATGTACGATCAAATTTATTGGACGCTTACCTATGGTGAAACGGTTCACTTTGATCCCGTTTCTCTACGTCCAGAACTTCGTCCATACACGATTTTCGTGGATGGTATTTCGAAGTCAATGGCCGCAACGGGTGTTCGTGTAGGTTGGGCATTTGGTCCAAAAAAGATCATCGATAAAATGAAATCCATTCTTGGTCACGTAGGAGCATGGTCTCCAAAGGCTGAGCAAATGGCCTCTGCACGTTTCTTACAAAATGAAACAGCAGTGGAGCGTTTTTTAGGTGATTTCAAAAAGCAATTAGAAGACCGCTTGGTTGGTTTTTATAATGGCATTCAAACCCTCAAGTCTGAAGGCTTGCAAGTAGATGCAATTGCTCCAATGGCAGCGATCTATCTTACTGTGAAATTTGATTTGAAAGGGAAAACTACTGCGGATGGTCGCGTTCTGGACACTACTGAAGCAGTGACAAATTATTTATTATCCGAAGCAAAACTTGCAGTAGTTCCATTCTACGCATTCGGTGCTTCGAAGTCTAGTCCTTGGTATCGCTTGTCTGTTGGCACAGCAACCATGAACGACGTGACTGAATCTATAGCAAGCCTGAGAGTGGCTTTAAACAAGCTTTCATAATACTACGATGAATTCAAAAAACTACTGTGTAATCATGGCCGGTGGCGTGGGATCACGCTTTTGGCCAATGAGCAAAACAGCTTTTCCAAAACAATTTCACGATATCCTTGGAGTAGGGCGTACGTTAATTCAAATGACCTACGATCGTTTCCTACCTATCGTACCGAAAGAGAATATCCTCATCGTAACAAATGAACGATACAAATCACTCGTGCTTGAGCAACTTCCAGATTTGAAGCCTGAGCAAGTACTGTGTGAACCATATATGCGAAATACCGCGCCATGCGTGGCTTATGCAGCTTTTTGGATTGCAGATCGCGAACCAGATGCTAACATCATGGTGGCGCCAAGTGATCACTTGATCCTCAATAATGATGAGTTCTTACGCATCATGGATATCAGCGTAAAACAAGCTACAGAGAGTGGTAATCTAGTAACCCTAGGTATCAAGCCTACGCGCCCTGACACGGGATATGGCTATATCCAATGGGCTGATGTAAAAGATGCATTTGATGGCCGTGTGAAGAAGGTGAAAACATTCACTGAAAAACCAGACATCGAATTAGCAAAAGACTTTTTGGAAAGCGGTGATTTTTATTGGAACTCTGGAATTTTTATCTGGACGCTACCTTCTATTTTGAACGCTTTTCAAAAATACCTTCCAGATATGTTCAAGGCTTTCAGCGAGGGTGCTGGAGTTTATGGTACTTCGGAAGAACCTGCATTTATCGAGAGAACATATAGTTCTTGCGATAATATTTCCATCGACTACGGTATCATGGAAAAAGCGAAGAATGTAAATGTTATCCTCAGCGATTTCGGATGGAGCGATCTTGGAACATGGGGTTCATTGCACACACACCTCGCGCAGGACGACCGCTCCAATGGCGTGGTTGGTAAGAAAGTAATGCTTTATCAATGCGCGGATAATGTGGTCAACGTTCCAAATGACAAACTAGTGGTGCTTCACGGTTTGAATGGCTACATCGTAGTGGATTCTGACAATACACTTCTTGTTTGCAAGAAGGAAGACGAGCAGAAGATCAAACAATTCGTAAACGATATCAAGATTCAGTTAGGTGAGGAGTACGTGTAGTCCTCACGCCTCTGGATCATCGTAAAGGAAATCATTGAACGGGAAACGTGTGATGTGCAGTTCGCGCACGCGATCGTACAATAGATTTCTAAATGAATCAATATTAGACTTTTCTTGTGCGGAAATGAAAATGACATCCACATCATTCATTTTTGCCATCCATGATTTTTTCAATTCTTCTAAAGTGATGTTTTCCTTGGTAGCAGGAGTGAGGTCATCCTCAGCCTTGGGTACATGTTGGTAGGCATCAATTTTATTGAAAACGATAATGGTTGGCTTGTCGCCACTGCCAATCTCACGGAGGGTCTCATTGACCACATTGAAATGATCTTCGAATTGTGGATGTGATATATCGACTACATGCACCAGCAGATCGGCTTCTCTCGTCTCATCCAATGTGGATTTGAATGATTCGATCAATTGGTGGGGAAGCTTGCGAATAAATCCAACAGTGTCGGAAAGAAGAAAAGGCAAGTTCTTTAGAACCACTTTTCGGACCGTCGTATCAAGCGTTGCGAAAAGTTTGTTTTCCGCGAATACATCTGATTTTGAAAGCACATTCATGATAGTGCTTTTCCCGACGTTGGTATAACCTACTAAAGCAACTCTTACCAATGCACCGCGGTTTCCGCGTTGAATGGCTTTTTGCTTATCAATTTCTTTGAGTTCTTCTTTGAGGCGAGCGATGCGGTCGCGCACGATACGTCGGTCGGTTTCGATTTCTTGTTCTCCAGGACCGCGCATACCGATACCCCCACGTTGCTTTTCTAAGTGGGTCCACATACGCGTAAGTCGCGGCAGCATGTATTCGTATTGCGCAAGCTCTACTTGAGTCTTGGCGTGGGCTGTGCGAGCTCGGCTGGCAAAAATGTCAAGAATAAGATTATTTCTATCCAGCACTTTTACTCCTTTGTCCTTGAATTCTTTTTCAAGATTTCGAAGTTGCGAAGGCGATAATTCATCATCGAAGATGATCATATCTGGCTTGTGCTCTTCTACATATTCCTTGATCTCGTTGAGCTTTCCACTGCCCACGAATGTGCGAGAGTCGGGGTGGTCCAACGATTGAGTGAAGCGCTTTAAACAAACAGCATTGGCCGTCAACGCTAGGAAGGCCAACTCGTCTAAATATTCTTCTAGTAAATCTCTAGATTGTTGCTTTGTAATGATACCAACGAGGACACAAGTTTCTTGCTTTTTCGCTGTTTCAAATAATTGATTCTTCTTCTGCACGATTCTATTGAGCGTTCCTTAAATTGATCACGTAGTCTGCGAGATCTGCTATTTCTTGTGTAGAAAGCACATCTTTTTGAGGAGGCATTTTGCCTTTACCCGCAGTGATGATGGCGATCACACCATCTTTGTCGAGCTTGCTAGCCGTGAGGTCTGGAGCACCAGACGCACCAAGCTTGCCATTTCTGCCATGGCAGATAGCGCACTTGCGGCCATAGTTTTTTTCTACCAATTCTTTTGTTTCTTCACCAGATGAAGCAACCGAACGTTCGTTCGGTTGACTTGAATTTCCACATGCGAAGATCAATGTTGCAATTCCTGCAACAACCAACATATTTTTTAAATCCATCCTATTCCTAATGCTTTAGCTGCCTCTCTGAAAGGCCATGGAATTGAAGCGAGAATGAGCAATAATCCAACAAGGTAGTAGATGAAAATCATGCGATGTTTCGCCCACTTTTCTGCTTGGCGCTTTGCTCTTGAATATCCAACTGTAATGAATACAGCAGCGATTACCATTCCTGCGAAGTGTTCTACAACCCAAAAACGACTCACAGAATCTTTCATTACATCGCCTTGTGCAATCATTTCGGTAACGTGATCACCGAAGAAATACAATGCAAGTCCGATAAGGATTTGAAGGTGAACAGAGGCTAAGGTAAATAGTGCAAGTTTTTTCTCAGTGTTGGTAACCGGACGATACATGCGAATCAAGCTGTCCACAATGGTTACAACGAGTAGAATTAAAACTACCCAACGAAGTGTAGAGTGTAAATGGATAAGTCCTGTGATCATATTGGAGGGGCTTTATTTTAGTGTCAAATGTAGTGAAGGTCTTCAATTAATTGGCGCTGATCGGCACGTTGGGCTGGGGATGCTCGTGAATGATTTCGAGCACTGTGCGAAATGCCGCGAATTTTCCCTGAAAGCGCTGATTGTGGTCTGCTTGAAGTGCCGGTGCGCACTCGTTTTGATAAGTCATCAAATCAGCCATACTGTTGCAGATGAATTGAATCGCATAGGTTTTGCCGCCTTCTTCTTCAAGGTCTTGCACTCGACAAATTCTATTTTGCAAAAAATATCCCGTGCGCATCACGTCGGGGATGTGTGTTTCTTTCATCCAAGCCAGCCATTCTTTTTCGACCTCTGGATTGATGCTCACGGTCACGTTGTATAGCACTTTATTCATTCTGAATTTTCTTTCTCTGTAAAGGTAAATAACTTTTCTCAAGGGCGGCATGGGTCATTTCATCCGACGATGTGGTCATTTCACATTTGTTAAAACCTTTGAATCGAAGGGCTGTTCTAATTTTACCATATAATTTTTTTGGATGTTAAAGATTTTTGGTAAAAACCCACGAGGCGCGCACAAAGAAACCCTCATGATCTCTGCCCAGCACAATGGGAAGTCGTTTCAGAATATTTCAGAAACCATCATGCTTACTAAAGAGGCTACGCCGTGGAGAATGATGAAAAATTATGCAAGTAAGCCGAAAGATTTTACTCCGTCGAAAGCTTTGCCCTCCATTAAGTTAGATTTAAAGAAATCCCCAGTAGGAGCGCCCGCGCTGCATTGGTTTGGTCACTCTTCTTATTTATTGAAAATTGATGAGAAGAATATTCTGGTAGATCCTGTTTTTTCGAATAGCGCTGCTCCAGTTTCATTTATGGTAAAAGCTTTTGAAGGTAGCAATGCATATTCTGTAGAAGACCTACCGGTGATTGATTTATTGATTTTGACGCATGATCACTATGATCATTTGGACTATAAAACACTGACCGCCCTGAGGCCCAAAGTCAAAAAGATAATTTGCAGTATGGGGCTCTCTGCTCACCTCACTCATTGGGGATTTGTAAAGTCAGATATTACAGAGCTGGATTGGTGGCAATCGCATGAATGGTTGACATTTAAAATAACAGCAACTCCGGCAAGGCATTTTTCTGGAAGAGGACTCGTGCGTGCACAGACGTTATGGAGCTCGTTCGTTTTGCAATCATCTACACACCGCATCTTTATTGGTGGTGATTCTGGGTATGATGGCTTCTTTAAAGAAATCGGAGAGAAATTCGGCCCGTTTGATTTAGCTATTTTGGAATGTGGGCAGTACAACGCTCTTTGGCCTTTGATACACATGGAGCCGGAACAAACGGTACAGGCTGCAATAGACTTGGGTGCTAAGCTGACACTTCCCGTTCATTGGGGCAAATTTGCATTGGCATTTCATCCTTGGAAAGAACCGATAGAGCGATTTGTAGCAGAGGCCAAAGCAAAAGGCTTGCGCTACACGACCCCCATGATAGGTGAGCGCTTGATCTTAGGTGAAATTGAACCAAACAGAGATTGGTATTCTGAATACTGATTATTTCTTCACGAACCTCGAGTATTTTCGATGTTGGCGGTGAATGAGGGTAATAGAATAGGGGCCGGGCTCTAATGATTTGACATCGACAAAAGCTTGGTGAAATCCGGGTTTGACGCTTGCGTCGATATATTCCTTCATCACTTGTCCCTCTTCGTCGAGTACACGGATGATAATATCTCCTAATTCTTTGTTAGCGAATTTGACCACCATGAAATCTTGAACCACCCCCAAATCGTCGCCGATAAGGAAGATGGTGCTGTCGTTGTTTGCCGGTGCCGAATTAGCTGCCGCATGTACCGACGTTACCAAAAGGAGGAGTAAAAGGACATTTCGTAACACGGGGCAATATAGAAACAATTGCCAAACGCGCATTCAATCACAAAAAATAGGTCCATAAAAAACGGCTGTCCTAAGACAGCCGCTTTTTTGCACTCGCTTTACAGTCTGGGCTACTTCCTTCACCCACTGTAGCTTCGTAAATATCTTTTTGAATAATTTTCTTTACCGAAGATACGTGAGTCTTTTAAAAACGATGCTCTTTGTTATATTCAAACAAAGTCAATTTTATACGCGTCTATCCAACATCTATTTGACCTCTTCAATGGTCATGGTCGGCGTGTAAACCAAGTAGCCCTTCACTTTTTTACCGCTTATCTTTTCTACCTCTAAGACGTAATTTTTTACTTGTAAATGATGTTTTTTATCGGGAGCCCCCGTCTTAAAATCGATGACTTCCCATTCATTTTCTGAAATAATAATTCTATCAGGACGAATGGGGTGCCCGTTGGGAAGGATGATTTCTTGTTCATTGTACATCTCCACTTCCGAGCTAAACCACTTCCGAAGCAGCGTATGATCCACGATGCGACGAAGCTCTGCAGCAATTTCTTCTCGTTGGCTTTGTTGAATCGTGGGGTATTTCGGTAAGATCAGTTGAATCGCTCCGGGAATATCGACGGGCGTTTTGATCATCGATAAGCATTCATGAATAATGGTACCCATCAAGCGCTGTTCTTGCTGTGAAATAATTTTATCTTTCAAGAAAGTGTAGCGCAACTGAACCGAATGAATATTCGGTTTTAGGCTGCCGTCGATTTCTTTTGTGACAAGAGGTTCATGTTTTTTTGCTACCGGACCTTGCTTTTCACCCATGGTGTACACTCCTTCATTGGAAGTCATTTTATTTTCGGCAAATGAGGCAATCAACTTGGAGGTGGCATCCATGTTTTTGTCTTGCTCAAGGATGATATACAATTGTTCCTCGGGGCGTGTAGTGGCCACATAGCAGAGGTTGATTTGATCGAGGGCAGTATTCTCTACATCTGCAATCATACCATCGGTCATGCCATCTTCGATTTTATTTTTTCCTTGAGAATAGAGAATTTTTTCAATGCCCATTTCTTCTTTGTCCACATCGAGCCACAGCGTGCGCGCGGGATCTTTTGTGGCAAAACGAGGGTAGATCACCACTGGGAACTGGAGTCCCTTACTCTTGTGGATGGTCATGATATTTACCTTCTGATTGCTTTCCTGTGAAGATGTGTACAATGTATGTTGGCGCTCCTCCCACCATTCGGTCACTTGCTGAAGACTTAGGTCTTTTTGTGTGGAGAGTCTTGTTAGGTGGTCCATCAAAAACTCTACAAAGGGATCCTTGGTGAGTTCGAAACAGGTGATGATGCTCTCTGCAATCTCAATAGGGGAGCGCAACAAGCCAATCTCAAGGGCGGATGGATAGAATGCTTCAAGAAAACGTTGGATATCGGGAAGAAGGGTTCTTTCGTGGGGAATCGTGTATGATGCCACGAGTTTTTTCAACTCAAATTTTTCAGGATATAGCACACATAGGTTCTGCCAAATACTTACGTTGGAATACAAATGATCTGGCTGACACATGAATCGAATGAACGCCATGATAAGTTTTACTTTGGCTGAATTGCTCAATAAAAAACTCTCTCTTGTTACTACCTCAATACCCACTTCCAGCAGGGCTTTTGCGATAGGTCCAGCCTCTTTTCCTGCTTTGCGTGTAAGGATTGCGATATCTCCTGGGAGGTAACCTTGGTCTAAAACCGAACGAACGTTCGATACAATATCTTGGATAAACTGATCGCGAACACCGCCTTCTTTATTCGAAGTAATCTTTACTTCTACATATCCTATGCGATCTCGTTTTTCTTCTTGTGCTTGATCTTCATACACCTTTTGTATAAATGACATGGTGGGGTCACTTTGTACAAAATCAAAGAAGGAATTATTGAAGGAAATAATGTGCTTTGCGCTGCGATAGTTCGCACTTAAAATCCCTTTTTCATAATTATGTTGAAGTGCCTGTCTGCGCTCTGGAGGATGAGTTCCGAGGAGTTCTGGGAGTGAAACAAACTGTTCTGCTTTTCCATTTCTCCATCGATAAATCGCTTGTTTCCCATCACCAACAATCAAATTAAAACTTCCTTTTGACAATGCATTTTCGATGAGCGGTAGGAAATTATTCCATTGCATTCCTGATGTGTCTTGGAATTCATCGAAGAGAATGTGATTGTAGCGTTCGCCTACTCGCTCATAAATGAATGGAGCAGGACTGTCGTTTACAATTTCGTTGATGATGGTTTGGAAGTCATTGATCAAAATGGTGTTTTCTTCCTCTTTGATCTGTTGCGCAATCTTAGAAAGACGAGCCAACATTCCCATGGAATAGACCACCTTTACTGCTGCTCGCTTCACTTCAACCGATTTCTTCTCATCGGAAGTAAACAGCTCCACCATCGTTTGGCAGTACGCTTCGAGTTGCTCTTCAATTTCTTGAATTCGCGCTACCACTTCTTTGTTACCTGATTTACTCCACCAGCGACTCGTGTTGCTTCGAGGGTTAGTAAAACGTGTGCCCATTTCAAAGTTGTCATTGGCGAATTTGAAGAAGACAGAAACTGCGCCGCTCTTGCCGTAAGTGAAATCGCTTATTTCAAGATTCTTGGAGCGAATGAGCTCGATGGCGGCCAAGGCAGGAGCCTTTATTTTTTCATCAAATATTGCAATGTCTTTTTTTAACTTTTGCTGAAGGGCACGAAAATCTTGAAGTGAAAGGTGTTCTAGAGTGGGCAGTACATCTTTTGCATCTTCGTTATAAAGTTGTCTACTCACATCCTCCAAGGCAGCGCGTACTTTCATCCCTTTTTCATCCTCATAATTTTCGAGGGTGAATTGTTGCAAATAGGTCGTGAGTTCATCATCCGAACCAATGGCATCAAGGCAGGCATCCACTATTTTTTCCGAGAAGGCATTTGTATCCATTTCGATATTGAAGTCTGGATGCAGTCGGAGGTCGCGTGCAAAGGATCGTACGATCTTGTGAGTAAAGCTATCAATGGTTGAAATGGCGATCAATCCATAATTGTGGAGCATGTGCACCAGACATTGCCGAGCACGATGCTCGAGCTCATGCGGCTGCAGTCCAAGGTTGGCCGCAATTTCATTGAAAAGCCCTTTTTTACTTTCTTCTAAATTCTTAGTGTCACTGAATTCACGGAGTCGTTCGATGACCCTCTCTTTCATTTCCTTAGCTGCCGCGTTGGTAAAAGTGATGGCTAGAATATGCTTGTAGTAATAAGGCGACTCCGATTGGAGTGCCAACTGCAAGTAATATTTCACCAAAGCATAGGTTTTACCGCTGCCCGCTGAACTTTTTAGGACATAAAAGTTTTTAAGTGAGTTCATATCGCGAATATGACCATTTTTCGGCATTTACGCGATATGTAGTACCTTTGTATATTGATAACTTCAACGAAATGAAAGAAATTACTTGTTCATTCTGTGGCCGTAAAAAAAGCGAAGTGAGTATTCTCATCGCAGGTATCAGTGGACATATTTGTGAGGATTGCGCTACACAAGCAAATGCAATCGTGAGTGAGGAGTCGAAGTCGAAGCTTCCTGCTTCGAACGATAAGGATTTGGAATTGCACAAGCCTGCCGATATCAAGCGTTTTATTGACGAGTTTGTGATTGGTCAAGATGATGCGAAAAAGTCGTTGAGTGTTGCCGTGTACAATCACTACAAGCGTTTGATGCAGAAGTCTGCAAAAGATTCAGACGGTGTAGAAATTGAAAAGTCGAATATTATTTTGGTGGGAGAAACGGGTACAGGTAAAACCTTGCTTGCGAAGACCATTGCAAAAATGTTGCACGTGCCTTTCTGCATCGCCGATGCGACGGTGCTTACAGAGGCAGGATATGTGGGAGAGGATGTGGAAAGCATTCTATCACGATTGCTGCAAGACGCGGAATATGATGTTCAGCGCGCAGAACGAGGAATTGTATTCATTGATGAAATAGACAAGATCGCACGTAAGAGTGACAATCCAAGTATCACTCGTGATGTAAGCGGAGAAGGGGTTCAGCAGGCTTTATTAAAGCTTTTGGAAGGATCTATTATCAATGTTCCACCGCAAGGCGGAAGAAAGCACCCAGAGCAAAAAATGATTCAAGTGAACACTGCAAATGTGTTGTTCGTTTGTGGTGGTGCATTTGATGGTATTGATAAAATTATCGAGCGCCGCATGAATACCGCGGCGATTGGCTATAGCTCAAAATCAGAAGAATCGGTAGACAAAGAAAATCTATTGCAATACGTGAGTCCGCTCGACTTGAAGCGTTTCGGTTTGATCCCTGAATTGATCGGACGTTTTCCAGTATTGACACACTTAGATCCATTGAACGAAACTACGCTTCGCAGAATTCTTACAGAGCCAAAGAACGCTTTGGTGAAGCAATATGTGAAGTTGTTTGAAATGGATGGAGTGAAACTCACCTTCGATAAAAAAGTATTGGACTTCATCGTAGAAAAAGCGATCGAGTACAAGCTTGGTGCGCGCGGTCTACGAGGCATCTGCGAAGCCATCATGATGGACGCGATGTACGAATTACCATCATCAAAAGAAAAAGAATTCAAAGTAACATTGGCCTACGCGAAAGAGAAATTCTCCAGAAGCAAACTAAGCCAACTCAAGGTAGCGTAACTTAGTGACTAACGACTAGTGACTAGTTACTAGTTTTAGTTACTAGATACGAGATACGAGTGACTAGAGTAGATACTAATGTGTTAGATGGATAGTGCCAAAGCGCTAATGTTAAATTACTCATTTTTTGTTTGTTCGTTTGAATATTTATTATATTTGATTCACTTAATCAAAATTAATAAGCATGAAAACTCAACTAAACTCAAGGGCGAAGTGTCCTCGTCTATCCTTAATTGTTTTTTTCACTTTTATACTTATATTCTGCTCCTCCATTATTTTAGACGCACAGCAGGATACAATTTCAAATTACTCTTCATTTGGAATTTTTGATCAACTCTCAGATCGCTTTGGCCATATTAAATCATGGAATGAAGTAAGAATTAATGATGACTCGTCTTCAACTTCACTCACAAGCACAGTTGGCATGTTTGAAGTACACTATTATAGCGGTAGTGGATTTGAAAACCCAAACAATACATCTCATGCGGAGAGACGGGCTGTTGTTGAACAAATGCTAGATGTTTTTAATTCTTCCTGGAACCATTTATTAAGTAATGAGAAAATTGTGATTCGTTTCTTACCAATGGATCCATCTATTGCGGGTGGTTCCGCATATCCTATTCTTGGTAGTTCTTATTATGTTGTTCCAAAATGGAATTCCAATTTTAGTGAAGTAAGTGATTGTTTGGTTGCTCAATATGTACAATCAAGTAAAAACCCATATCACACCCTCGGAGATTTCAATACAAAGGGATTTTTAAATGATGGAGCCTTCAAATTTTCTCACCTAGATTTCTATTGCAATCTGGATAGCTTTGTATTGAACACTGATTTAGCTGAAACAAGCATTGCGGCCAATCAAATCGATCTTTACTCTGTGGCTTTGCGCGAGTTCACTGTAGCCTTAGGCGTAAATAGTCTTATAAGCAAGACAGGGCAGGGAATCACTTCCAACTTACATCAATTTTCACGTTGGGATTCTTATTTACACTTTCAAAATCAACCATTAATCTCTTATGATAATTCACAAAAGAAATATATCCCAAACTCACTAACTGGATGGCTTTCAAATTTGGGTTCATTCACGAATGATTGCGATTCTGTTTTTGACTGCTCTCAAAGCCCAAATATTGCAGCTAGCTTACTAAAAGTTTCTATTTCTAAATGTTTCAACCAAGGAATTGATTTAAATTATTTAAACCAAAATTGTTCCCTTGATACCGCACTTTTAGAATCCAATTGGATGTCGGGTGTCGTGAGAAGAAAGTTGTACTCTTCCGATCTTCAAATTCTCGAATATCTCGGTTACGAAATGGATGGTTGTTTTGGTGAAGCTTCATACAACTCAAATTTTTGCGCTCAATTCTCGGGTGAGCATCGATTTACACGTTATGCATCGTCGTCACCAGATCAGGCTTTTCAAGGAATAATAGAATTTGACTCAAGTCAAAAAATTGCTATCAATAAACTAATTCCGAATGTTAGTAGTGGAACATCTGTTGAGTTGATGGATTATGCTGGAGGCAGTTCGACATTTGTTGTGAACAATGACTCACTGGAAGTCAATAATTTCAAAAAGGGTAAATATATCTTACGCTTTCAATTAGAAAGTTCTCAAGGTTCGCATAGCACTGCCTTCGCAATGTTGGGACTCCTAGGTGGTGAAGTTTGCGAAGGTGGAAATTGTAATCTATTAAGCAATCCGTCTTTTGAGGAGCTACAAGGACCTGTGCAATGCGGGGTTATTGATGAGTTGAGTGCAACAATTATAAATATCCCTTACGTGTTCATTGATTGTTGGAGTGCCTTTAGCGGGTCACCAGATTTACATTTCGAAAATTGTACCAACCAAAACTATGACTTTAACTCGGGCCCACAACAACCAGATCAGGGTGGGAATATCCCGATAAATCCAAATCCAGACAATGACAATATATTATTTCTCTATGCAACTATTGACAATAACTCCCAGCCTTTTGAAGAGGCAATACAGGGAGTATTGTCAACGCCATTAATTGCAGGACAGCAATATGAAATTTCGATGAGAGTTTTTAGAAGAACTGGAGGAACTCCTTTCCTTCAAGTTTATTTTCGTAATGGTGAATATACTGGAGACATTAATCAAATCATAAATCCAACCAATCCTAATCTAGGTCTTGTTGCAGGGCCCTCTCAGAATGTGCCGTTAAATACAGATTGGATAACTTGGACAACTATTTTTACGGTTCCAGCAAATCAAAATAGTTTGGATAGGATTATAATAGCGAATGAAATCCTAAATAATGATGCCCCACAACAAAGAAGGCTTTTTATTGATGATGTAACAGTGCGTCCACTTCAACCTGCAACTTATGACTTTCCTCAAAGTGTAGTCTGCACAGCAACTATCAACGGGATTCAAAATTTTGGTACACCAGCAGGCGGATCAGTATCTGGCCCCGGAGTTAATGGAAACAATTTTGAGCCAGCATCTGCCGGACCTGGGCAACATACCCTTACTTATACAGTTACCACTCCTGAGGGCTGCCTTGGCATTGCATCAGATCAAGTTATAGTTGCACCAAGCGTCTTAATTTTTGGAACAGATATTAATCCAACTTGTCCACAATCATGCAACGGCTCGATATCAATTACTGCTGGTTTGAATGCACCGGGAAATGTTGTTTACACTTGGACAGGGCCGAGCATTAATTCCGGCAATCAAAACTCATTAGTTCTTTCAAATTTATGCGCTGGCACATATACTTTGACTGCGGTTATAAATGGAGTTTGTACTCAAACCTTTAGCTATATAGTTGCAATTGCGCAATCGCCAACTGTACAATTAAATATACCGCAAAACAATGTTTGTAACGGTTTAATTAGTTCCTTACAGAACTTTGCAACTCCTGCTGGTGGAGTGGTTTCGGGACCTGGCGTTGTAGGAACGACATCTTTTAACTTCGATCCTACTCTTGCTGGAATTGGCACACACACTATAACCTACACAGTGACAACTAATAATGGATGTGTTCTAACAGCAACTGATCAATTAACAGTTCATCCGATTGTGACCTTTAGCAATGCAATAGTAAATGCAACTTGCGGACAAAGTTGTAGTGGCTCGATAAGTGTCAATGCCTCATTGAGCGGACCCGGAAATGTGGTTTATACATGGTCCGGACCAAGCATCAACTCTTCAAATCAAAACTCTCTTTCATTATCTAATCTTTGCGCCGGAACCTATACTTTGACTGCAATGGTTAATGGGGCTTGTCCTTATTCTCAAACCTACATTGTGTCTAGTTCACCGAATCCAACGGCCAGCGCAATTGTAACCACAGATCTATGCTCTGGAGGTTGTGGTAACTCAATCTTGGTTACTACTAATAACCCTAGTAATACAATTAGTTGGATAGGAGGTTTAACTGGATTTAATCCTACTAATGTTTGTGGAGGACAATACACAGCCACGGTAACTTCAACTCAAGGCTGTTCTGTCACGTTAGCTGTTCCAGTAAGCTCTTCTACCCCAGCTAATGCGAGCATAACAAATACAACGCCTTGGAGCCAAGTAACAGCCTCTTACAATAATATTTCAATAGGTAGTACTGGATACTTGACCATTTCCGGCAACAGTGTTATTACTGTGACAGGAATTATTACAGTTGGTAATGGTGCACGTCTGTATATTAGCGGTTCAACATTAAAATTTGCTCCTAATGGACAAATAATAGTTCAACCTGGTGGTAGGGTTTTTCTTGAAGCCGCAACATTAACTAGCAATTGTCCAAATCAATACTGGAAAGGAATAGAAGTAAGAGGAAGTAACAACCATTCTCAGGATGATACTAAGAATAGTATGAATCCAGCTCTAGCTGTGGCGCTCAATACGGATGGTCTTCAAAATCAGGGAGGAATTTCAATATACAAAAGTTCAGTAATTGAGTTTGCAGATGTCGCAGTTAAATTACATCAAGGTACTTGGCTAACCAATAACGTATCCAATTCAGGAGGGTATATTAGAGCACAGGAATCTAGATTTAGAAATAACCGAAGAGATATAACCTTCAGTACTTATGGCTTTTTAAATTCAAATTCTCCTCAATCAAGTTTCTTAAATCAATCAACCTTTAGACAATGCACTTTTGAAGTAAATCAAAACCACTACACAAGTGGAACTAATCTTGCTTCAAGGGTCTCCATCTATCAATCTTCGAATATCCATTTCAGCGGTTGTAAATGGGTCAACACAAGTACAACTTTATCTAACCCAAGTAACAGTCAGTCAATATCAAGTCAATATGCGTTGCATCTACAAAATGCAAGTTGTAAAATCGATTCTTATGTTACGGGGCCAAGTACATTCCCGTCAGAATTTTTGGGATTTATATATGGGATAAGAGCTAATGGTACATATACAAATATGCCTCTTACAATTGATAAAACGACATTTCGATGTTATAGAGGTATCCTTGCAACAGCGATTGCTTCTGGAAGTGAGATTAGCAATTGTGATTTTGGCAGCTTGAACTATTTACCTTCAAACATCTCTATTGCTGTACCGAATGTTTTCATAAATAATCCATCGACTTCACCTTGGATTAACTCGGTTTCTGGTAATGCCTTTACCCTAACTCAGGGTCCCTCCTATGGGGTTTATTTAAATGCATGTGCCTCTACAGACATTTTAAGCAATAGCTTTAGTTTACAAGGGAGCACTTCGAATCAAAGAGTTGGAATTTATGTCAATAATTGTGGTGCGAGTATTATTAACGTCAACGAAAATAATTTTAGAAGTAACACTTATGGTATTAGATTTTTTAACGGTAATAGAAGTACTAACCCTTCATTGCTTGGTACAAGATTCCAGTGTAATGATTTTGCCGTAAATGATCTTCACGTGGAGATTAATGCACAGAACCAGAATGCAGCTTCGATGGGAATAAATCAGAATATCTTTGTCTCATCAAGCATGAGCGCTAGCAATATCTTTGATACTTATCAAAGTCCTATTCAATCCTTACCTGCAGGCAGAAATATTTGGGATAATGTAAGTACTCTTCACCAATTTTTAGGAAGATTAGACGAAGTTGGTAATAACCAAGAGAGAATAGATGGATATGACACGCCTCTCACGTTTAATATTCAATATCTTGACTATCAGCCAAACCAAGCTTGTGTTTCAAATCAGCTTACTCAAAATATCCCAAATTTGCGAGAGAACTATTTTGATAAGAAAAACGACTACTACAACTTTAAAGACGATGGTGATCCTGAACACTATAAATATCTTATTGAGACAATTAATGCAGATAATTTGGTAGCGAGATATAACGAGTTAATCGGGGCGAGTCCATCTCTTTCAGTTGATCGTGTAATTGAAGTGTTGGATAAGGAAAATGAACTTCCAAGATCATTGATGATGGAAATTTTACTAAGTAACATTTCATCTTTAAAAAATGGGGAGGCACTGTCCAAATTAGACTCACTTCAAAGCCCTTTAACAGTCTGGGAAAAAGACTCCATTTTTGCAAGCTTGAGTATATTGGACTTGAAAGGTATTATGGAAGTAGATTTGGAGCAAGCAAGTCGGGAATATTATGCAGCTATAGGCAGTGATTTGAAAATTGCAATGTTTGATACTCTGATAGTGAACCATTCTGAAAATTTTATAGATTTTATTAATAAATTAGAAGAGTTATCCCCATTTCATTCCAAGCTTATATTTGCCCAAAACGATTTCAATTATCCATTAATTATTAATCTAATTGAGGAATACCTTCCTTTATTAAGAGAAAATTCAATAGAGGCTAAAGATCTTTTAACTTTAAAGAGTTTAATTGAGGAAACCGAAACGAAGATATTAAATGACTCGCTTAGCCAACTGAACTATGATGGATACGCTCATAACTATTTAACTACTACGGAGCCATTAACCTACAGAATGGCGTGCCTGCTTGTAAATTCCTATGACTCAATAGGATTCCATGGTGATTTGGAGTACGAGCATTTAAATATTTCAACCCGCACTATTAAGAAACCGAATGAAAATTCTACTAGTGGATTCATTGAACTTTTTCCAAATCCTGCAATTGATTTTTGTGTTGTAAAATCCACTGAATATGACCTTCAAAATGAAAGAATACAGTTGTTTGACGTAACAGGCCGGGAATTTTATTTTCAATTACTAACAAAGTCTAAAAATGAATTAGTTTTAGATACTACCAACATTCCAAATGGCACATATATCATTCGAGCTACAAAAAATGGAATAGTTACTTTTTCTGATAAAATAGTAATCTTACGATGAAAAATATTATTTCAAATACTATTATAACTTGCTGCTTGTTCTTAGTAGATGATTCCTTCGCCCAATTCAACAACTATTACTTTACGCAGGATGATGCGTTTTCGCAGAGTTACAGTATTCAATTAGCCGGAGATTCTGATGGTTACATCGTGCCATGCGCATATTTTCCTTGGTCCAAGGAGAATGGCACTATTAAACTTCTTGAATTGGATAATTGGGGTAGTGAAATAAGCACGGTAGATCTGCTAGAAATGGACTCACCAATTACTGGCGGAAGGCATCCATCTTTTTTTAATTTATCTGATCAAAGTTATATTTATGCTGCCGGTAAAAATGGGCCATTCATCATTAAATTCAATTCTAATCTAGAAGTAGAATGGCAAGTCTTTGATGAAACAGGACCGGGTGATGCCTATTGGGCGGGGCAGGAACTGTTTGATGGCAGTATAATAACAGCATATAGTGATCAATCTAGACCATACAATATTTTACCTATGCGCAGGTTTTCCATGGCCGGCGAGATTTTGTCGGAGTTTGAAATAGAATTAGATTATGACTATGGATATGTGCAGTCTTTATTAGTAAAGGACTCGTTGGTATTCGTTTCTTTTCATCGGTTTTTAATAGGACAATACCGCAGAAACTATATTGCCTGCTACAATGCATTCACTGGTGAGGAACTTTGGGAAGCTCACCAGATTGAAGATGAAATCAGGCTCGCCTACACTGACCCATTACTCTTATGGTCAGAAACTGGAGAACTCCTTTTAGTCTACCATCAGTTGGAAGAACTTATGTCGTCAAGTACTTTTGATACTGGTTATTGGGGACAAACTATGCTTTCCATAATTGAAACGAATACGGGTGAAATCAGCCCTCCTGAGACTTTAGGAAATTATGAATTTAATACTTGGATGTGGGATGCTGTTGCCACATCTGATGGAGGTATCGTACTACTATCTCAAGGATTTGAGGATAGTTCTTTGAATGTGTTTGGTATGAGAATGCTAAAAACAAATTCAGAAAATCAAGCTGAATGGTTTCATATGTATCAACCTCCTGAACTCAACGCCAGTGCAGATGGCAATAAATGGCTCATGGATGTTGAAATTACTCCTGATGATGGGATCATAGCCGCGGGTCTTAGCGATGGTTCACTTCCTGGATTTACAGGTGTATGGCAATACCCCTGGGTACTAAAAGTGGATGCTTGTGGGAATGAGATGGTGAGTGATTGCGCCTTGAGTGGGGTGGGTGATCTGGCGTTGAATAATACGATAGCCATCTATCCAAACCCCGCACGCGATCGCATTTACCTCAAAGGAAAAGATCCGATCAAACATGTTTCCATCTTCGACCTTCAAGGCAAAATGGTACACAACGAATCATTCAGCGGCTCCCTAGAACAAACCCTATTCATAGATCACCTCCAACCAGGGACGTATCTAATTTTGGCAACAAACGAAAAGGGGGAAATTACGACCCAAAAAGCAACGATCATTAATAGTTACTAGTTACTAGATACGAGTTACTAGAGTAACGACTAGCGAAATAGCTTTACAGTTATCTATAAGGGACTATCTGTCTACTGCTCTAGTATCTACTCTAGTCACTCGTCGTTAGTATCTAGTAACTAAGTTAGTCGTTATTCACTACGCCTCTGTAACTCTCTGAAATGGGTATTTCGCGATTGGGGAGGGTGAGTTTGTCTTTGCTGATACTGGTGATGCGACTCTTTGCTACCATGAATGATTTGTGCACGCGTACGATGTCGGATTGATCAAACATCTCTTCCATCTCTCGGAAGGTTTGTAAGGTCATGATCTTTTTATGGATGGTGTGAATCCTGCGGTAATCGCCCATTCCCTCGATGAAGATGATGTCGCGAAGAAATATTTTTTCCAAGCGATGCTCGGTCTTTATCATCACGAAACGATCATTGCCCGCGCGCTTGGCTTCGATGCGATTGATGGCCTTTTCTACACTTACGAGCCAACGCTCTTCTACAAAGGGCTTTAATAAATAATCGACTACATCCAACTCAAATCCTTTCAAAGCGTACTCTTGATAGGCAGTGGTAATAATGACTTGAGAAGAAATGCTATTGTTTTCAAGAATGTGAATGCCTGAAATTTCTCCCAGATTTAAATCGAGAAAAACAATGTCTATTTCATTTTTTTTGAGAAAATCTAAACCCGCTTTTCCGGACTCAAACGTGCCTGTCAATTGTAGAGCGCGATGCTTTGAGATATACGTTTTCAATCGCTCTGCCGCCAATGGCTCGTCTTCTATGATGATACAGGTATAACTCATCTTGGCAAAATTAATTCGACATGATACACTTCGTCTAGCTCATACATACGCAATTCATGTTCACCGTAAAGCAAGCTAATTCGTTTTTGGATGAGCTCATTGCCCAACCCATTAGACTTGGAAATTGTAGGAACTACCAATTTTTTCAAAAAAGTATTTTCACACTTGAAATAAATGCGCTGCGCATCTACGGAGAGGCTGACTTTAATTGCATTTTCTTTTTTATTTTTCTCTGCATGTTTAAATGCATTTTCGAGAAAAGGCAGTAGAATCATGGGTTCTATAGTTGCGCTTTCTACATCGCCCTTTACTTCGAAGACCACGTAGTTTTCAATGGAGGTTCTTATTTTTTGAAGCGCAATGTATTTATTCATGTATTCAATTTCTCGAGAAAGAGGCACTCGCTCTGTCTTGGTTTCGTATAACATGTAACGCATGATGTGCGAAAGTTCATTGAGATAGCGCGATGCTCTTTCTGGATCGATTTGAATGAGCACATCGATGTTGTTGATAGTATTAAATAAAAAGTGCGGATTCAATTGCGATCGAACAAGTGCTAATTCTATTTCAGTATTTTTTCTTGTCAACTCTTCCTTCACTGCGATGTCGGAGTACGCGGTAATAAAGCCTTGCATGATGAGTCCAATGATCATGTTGATGCCTGACATGAAGGAGATGAGAACTACTTGCGCAATGATGCCTTCAATAGTAATTTGAGATAGACGGAATTCAGAATAGATGATATTACCCATCAAAAACCCAACAGCAGAGCATAACAGAGCCGTGGCTATCATCGCTAGCAGCAGCTTGATTATTTTTTTTCTTGCAAAAAATCTTTTGAATAAAATGGAGTAACCAATATAAAATCCAATCGCTCCAGGAACTATTGCAATAACAAGCATGAACTCGGACCAATCGTATAGCATCGGCCAGAATTGTCCATTCGCTCCACCTTGTGAGGCAATAGTGAGTACGAAAATGACGAATAGCAGAAAGAGATACAATGACCAGTAGCCAATGTGCAAGAGAACGATGAGTGATTTTTTAATCATAATTACTAACCTCTTTCTTTTTTATAAATGTAAGTGATATAGTGTACAAGTGTAAAGAATAGAAAATATCCAAAAGACCAGTACATCAATGGAATGTGAGCGGGCAGACGAGGAGTGCCGTTCACTTCAAAGAATTTGAATGCAGCGTAGCTGTATGGGAATACATAGCCGTACTTCCACTGCAAGGCAAAGATGCTCCCCACTATCATCACCAATCCAAATCCTACGGATACCAAGAAATTTTTGAATTGCATGCTGATGAAATATTGAATAGCCACAATGGGAAGGCATGCCACAAAGAATTTCAAAGTCCCCCAAACAAAGAGATCAATTGGAATATTGGACGAAGGAAAAACGTTGGTTCCATTGATCATTGGAGGTATATACGCAGATAGAAATATGCCAATGGTGAACAGAAAGAAAAAGGCCATCATCATCATAACAATGATGGTGAGTTTGGAAAAAAAGATGATGCTCATTTTTTGTGGTGATGCAAATACTTGTTTCCAAGTATTATTTTTAAACTCCATCTGTGTGATAAGGCTGGTGGAAAGAATAACACCTGTTGGGAGCAAAAGAATGGCCATCGTTTCCCAAGAATGTTTGTACAATGAAGCCCAATATCCGCCTTGCATCGCAAGGGGTGAGAATTTATCGGGATAAGTTATTTGCACAATCGTTAGGATAGTAGGGATGAACATTGCACCTGCTACCACCAACCAAAAGGCAGCGCTTCTGCGCATTTTGATGCGTTCACTTTGCAAGCTGTGGATGAATGTTGTGATCATGCTTCGTGTTGTATTAAGTTCATAAAAATGGCTTCTAAATCATTCCGACCTTGGGCACATTCATACAGTTCGATGTTATTTGAAACGATGTGATGATTGGCCGCTGCAAGTTGTTGTCGCGACAACGGCGCTGTGTGAATTTTTCCGTGGTCGATATAGCCTTCCACTCCGAGCTTACCAATGAGGTGCAAGGCTTGAATATTATCCGATGTGTCGAAGATGACAAATTCAGATTGGCGCTGAACGCTTGTCAATTCTTGCAGTGTTCCTTGAAATTTTAATTTCCCTTTATCAATGATAGCCACGTGTGTCACGAGTCTTTCAATCTCTGATAGCAAATGACTTGATACTAAAATCGTGATTCCATACTTCGAGTTGAGTTCCTTCAATAGCTCGCGCATCTCTAGAATACCCTGCGGATCGAGGCCGTTGGTGGGCTCATCAAGAATTAGCAATTGTGGTGAATGCAGTAATGCAATAGCAATGCTCAGTCGTTGCTTCATTCCGAGCGAAAATTTTCCGGCTCTTTTTTTTCCGGTATCACTTAATCCTACCCATTGTAATACTTCATCTATTCGTGCTAGCGGACATTGATAGATTTTTTGCCAGATCAATAAATTTTCTCTTGCAGTGAGATGTCCGTAGAGCGATGGACTTTCTATCAAAGAGCCTACTCGTTTTAATATTTCTATGCGATTAGAAGCGAGTGATTGATCGAAGATGGTTACATCGCCGGATTGAATTTTTATCAATCCAAGCAACAAGCGAAGTGTGGTTGTTTTTCCCGCACCGTTGGGTCCTAGAAAGCCAAAGATCGATCCTTCAGGGATGCATAATTGGAGATGGTCGATGACGAGCTCTTTGCCTTCATAGCTATGTGTAAGCGCGTTTGTTTGAATAGCATTTTTCATTTGGAAAAATATTTCTCCAAACGTATTGGTAGATGCTAAATTGATGGAATGACCCTCTGTGAAATGGGGTGTTTTATCGGTGAAATGATTATTTCCCGCTCAAAAGACGTTTGATTTCATTGAGTTTCATCAGCGCCTCTACCGGAGTGAGTGTGTTGATGTCGAGGTGTAGAATCTCCTCGCGAATTTGTTCGAGCATTGGATCATCTAATTGGAAAAAGCTCAATTGCATGCTGGCATCATTTGCTACGCGTTCAATAGCTCCAGTTAGATTTTCTTTGGAATGCGATTTTTCGAGTTGTGCCAATACTTCCTTCGAGCGTTCGACGACTTTGCTTGGCATCCCCGCCAATTTCGCAACGTGAATACCGAAGCTGTGATTGCTTCCACCTTGCGCAAGTTTTCTTAGGAAAATAATTTTCTGCCCCACTTCTTTAACGCTCACATTGAAATTTCGGATGCGTTTGAAAATGCCTTCCATTTCATTGAGCTCATGATAGTGCGTTGCGAAAAGTGTTTTCCCTTTTGCCTTGGGATGTTCGTGAATATATTCCGCAATAGACCAGGCAATAGAAATACCATCGTAGGTAGAAGTTCCTCGGCCGATTTCATCGAGAAGGATGAGGCTGCGATCGCTCAAATTGTTGAGGATACTTGCGGTCTCATTCATCTCCACCATGAAGGTAGATTCGCCGCTTGAAATATTATCGCTCGCACCAACGCGGGTAAATATTTTATCGACGATGCCAATATCTGCGGCACTCGCTGGTACGAATGCTCCCACTTGTGCCAATAAGACTATTAGCGCCGTCTGACGCAGTACAGCAGACTTACCCGACATGTTGGGTCCAGTGATCATCATGATCTGCTGCGTATCATTGTCGAGATAAATGTCATTGCTCACATATTCTTCACCAGTTGGTAAAGAACGTTCGATCACAGGGTGGCGACCGTTTAATATTTTGATGACCTTCGAGTCGTTCACTGAAGGCTTTACATAATTGTATTTCGTAGCCACTTTGGCAAATGACATCATGCAATCGATGCGTGCGAGCAATTGTGCGTTGAGCTGAATCGATGAAGTGTATTCCATGATGGCAGCCACCAATTCATTGAATAGTCGCAATTCAATCGAACCGATTTTTTCCTCGGCACCGAGAATTTTTGTCTCGTATTCTTTGAGCTCTTCGGTGATGTAACGCTCCGCCTGTGTCAAGGTTTGCTTGCGAATCCAGTCTTTGGGGACTTTATCCTTGTGGGTATTTCTAACTTCTAAATAATATCCGAAGACATTATTGTAGGATATTTTTAGTGAAGGAATTTCAGTGCGTTCTGCTTCGCGTTGTTGGATTTGAAGCAATACTTCTTTTCCTGAAAATGCTAAAGTGCGGAGTTCGTCGAGTTCTGCATTCACGCCATCTGCTATCACCTGGCCTTTATTAAGGGCTATAGGAGGGTCCGAATGCACTTCACGTGCTATGCGCTCACTGATGTCGTTGCAAGCGTTTAATTGATGTCCTAATGCAGCGAGTTCTTTGTTGTCCGATTGAACGCACCAATCTTTGATGGGTTGAATCGCTTCAAGTGCTCTGCGAATTTGTTGAACCTCGCGTGGATTGATGCGTCCTACGGCTACTTTCGAAATCAATCGCTCTAGATCTCCGACCTGTTTCAACTCAGAGGTGAGTTGGTCGAGGAGTTCTTGGTGGCGATGTAAATGATCGACCACTGAAAGGCGTTGTTCAATCAGGTTGATTTCCTTCAAGGGCAATAACAACCATCTGCGAAGAAGTCTGCCGCCCATGGGGGAAGTAGTTTCATCGATGATATCGATGAGTGTTTTCGCGTTTTCATTCGCACTACCGATGAGTTCGAGATTGCGGATGGTAAATTTATCGAGCCAAACATAGCGATCCTCTTCGATACGACCGAGGGTGGCAATGTGAGCTACCTTGTCGTGTTGCGTTTCTGCGAGGTAATGCAATACCGCGCCAGAAGCCACAATCCCGAGGGGTAATTCTTCGATGCCGAATCCCTTGAGCGATTTTGTTCCGAAATGTTTGGTTAAAATTTCAACTCCAAATTCTTTTGTAAAAACCCATTCATCTAGGCGAAATGTATAGAAACGATCGCCGAAAGCGGATTTGAAAGCTTGATCAAATTGTTTTTGATAAAGCACTTCATTTGGACGAAAGCTTTGAATGAGTTTATCGATATAATCAATCGAGCCTTGTGCGGTCACAAATTCACCGGTGGTGATATCGAGAAACGCGACGCCCGCTTGCTGGGGAGCGCTAGGGGTGCCGCCAAAAGAAACAGCTGCTAAGAAATTATTTCTAGCAGCATCGATGGTTTTATCATTGTAAGAAACGCCCGGAGTCACTAGTTCAGTGATGCCGCGTTTTACGATTTTCTTGGTGAGTTTTGGATCTTCTAATTGATCACAAATCGCCACACGATTACCAGCCTTTACAAGTTTGGGTAAATAAGTATCTAGACTGTGATGTGGGAAACCAGCGAGCTCGACATAAGCGGCCGCGCCATTTTTTCTCTTGGTGAGTGTAATGCCCAAAATGCGCGAGGCGCGGATGGCATCTTCACCAAACGTTTCGTAGAAATCACCCACACGAAATAGCAATAGCGCATCGGGATATTTCACCTTGATGCTATTGTATTGTTTCATCAAAGGAGTTTCAACGATGCCGTTGCTAGGGGTCGATTCGATATGTTCTTCGTTTGTACTCACTGGATTAAAAAGCAAAACTGCCGCCTCATTGAAGAAGACGGCAGCCTCGCTAATCATGTAAAAATCGTTGCGTCAAACGTAAGAACTACCTCTTTATTTCACTGTTCAAAACCCGGTGTAGTTATTCACAAGTCATCAACAGGTCTAGTTACTAGTTACTAGTTATTGGTGACTAGTGTAGTGACTAGTGACTAGATACTAGCGACTAGTTTAGTGACTAGTGATTAAGTTTGTGGAAAATTGATGGTATGTTAAAAATTGATGCGGGGACTTTGGATTTTTTGAAAAAGCTGAAGAAGAATAATAATAAAGAATGGTTTGACGCCAATCGTGCGACCTATGAAGTGGCGAAACAAGATTTTGTGGAATATACATCTTCACTGATCAAGGGAATCGCTTCTTTTGATGATGAGTTTGCGGCGGCGGGAATTGAGGCGAAGAAATGTGTTTCGAGAATCAATCGTGATATTCGTTTTTCAAAAGATAAAACTCCTTACAAAACCAATTTCTTTTCCATCATCAATCAAGGAGGAAAGAAGAGCAATTTGGCGGGATATTTTTTCCAGTTACAACCGGGAAATAGTTTTGTTGGTGGGGGAGTTTATATGCCCGAGCCAAATGATCTATTGGATATTCGAAAAGAGATTCATTATCATTTACCCGAATGGAAAAAAATTGCCAAGGATAAATCGTTTTTAAAAGTTTTCCCAGACGGTGTACAATCGCCAGAAATATTGACGCGCGTGCCCAAGGGATTCGATGCAAATGATCCAGCGGAAGAATATATCCGAATGAAAGGTTTCTTCACATATCTCACATTTTCAGATGAAGAACTAATTTCTGGCAAAGCAGAAAAGAAGATCTTCAAGGCCTATGAGTCCACCCTTCCCTTGATTCGCTTTATTAATAAGGCGTTGGGATAGAATGAAATATTTAAACAAAAAAAGCTGCCCTTACGAGCAGCTTTTTTTAATCTTTTATTTCGAATTAATCGCGAGGCGATTTTTATCCTTCCATTGAAAAACCTTCCATGAATTTAGTGGTGAAATCACCCTCGCGGAATTTTGCGTTTTTCATTAATTTTTGGTGGAAAGGAATGGTTGTTTTAATTCCTTCAATGATGTATTCATCCAATGCACGCTCCATTTTAGTAATGGCTTCCTCGCGTGTTTGTGCTACCACAATCAATTTCGAAATCATCGAATCGTAATGCGGAGGAATCACGTAACCCGCGTAGGCGTGGGTGTCTAGACGTACACCGTGTCCGCCCGGTGAGTGATAAGATGTGATCTTTCCAGGAGACGGCGCGAAGTTTTTGAAAGGATCTTCAGCGTTGATACGACACTGAATCGCATGCAACTTCGGATAGTAATTTCTTCCGCTGATTGGATCTCCCCAAGCCAATTTAATTTGCTCTTTTACCAAATCATAATTGATTACTTCTTCAGTAATGGTGTGTTCTACCTGAATACGAGTATTCATTTCCATGAAGTAAAAATCACGGTTTTTATCTACCAAGAATTCTACTGTACCAACACCTTCATACTGCACGGCTTCCGCTGCTTTAATAGCCGCTTGACCCATTTTCTCACGGAGTTCATCCGTCATGAAAGGAGATGGAGTTTCTTCCACCAACTTTTGGTGACGACGTTGGATAGAACAGTCACGCTCTGAAAGGTGACACGCTTTTCCAAACTTATCTCCAGCGATTTGAATTTCGATGTGGCGAGGTTCTTCGATGAACTTCTCCATGTACATGCCATCATTACCAAATGCAGCGCCTGCTTCACGACGAGTTTTATCCCATGCATCTGCAAGGTCTTCATCATTGTGACATACACGCATACCCTTACCACCGCCTCCAGCCGTAGCTTTCAACATGATAGGATATTTGATTTGATTAGCGATGGTGGTCGCTTCTTCAAGACTTCCAAGAAGACCTTCAGATCCAGGAATTGTTGGAACTCCTGCATCTTTCATGGTTTGTTTTGCAGAAGATTTATCACCCATTGCCTCAATCATTTCTGGTGAAGCTCCGATAAACTTGATTCCGTTGTCCTTACACACCTTTGAGAAGGTAGCATTTTCAGACAAGAAACCATAGCCTGGGTGAATAGCATCAGCATTGGTGATTTCCGCTGCTGCGATGATATTCGGAATTTTTAAGTACGACTCTTTACTAGGGGGAGGGCCGATACAAATAGCTTCATCTGCAAAACGTACGTGAAGGCTATCACGATCTGCTGTAGAATAAACAGCGACTGTTTGGATACCCATCTCTTTGCACGTTCTGATTACTCGTAGAGCAATCTCGCCACGGTTGGCGATCAATATTTTTTTAAACATAAGCTTGACGGTTTAGTTTGTTACAACGCAGCCTCGCTTATGCAGGCTCAACTAAGAACAATGGTTGATCGTATTCGATAGGTGTGCTATCGTTTACCAATACCTTCACAATTGTTCCAGATACTTCTGATTCAATTTCATTGAAAAGCTTCATTGCCTCAATGATGCAAACAGTTTGGCCTTTCTTGATTTGAGCACCTACTTCGACAAATGCTGGTTTGTCTGGTGAAGATGAACGGTAGAATGTACCAATCATCGGGCTCTTAATTTCAACGAGGTTGCCCTTGTTTTCAGCCGCTGGAGCTGCTGCTGGAGCCGCTGGCGCAGGAGCCGCTGCTGGAGCTGGCGCTGCTGCTGGAGCAGGAGCAGCTATTTGTTGCACAGCTGGAACCGCAACTTGGATCACTTCATTTCCTCTCTTGCCTGCTGGCTCGTGAGTTTTAATAGTGATCTTAAAGTCTTTCTGTTCGATCTCTACTTCACTTACACCGCTCTTAGAGACAAACTTGATGAGGTCTTGGATTTGAGTAATATTCATGTCCTAAACGTTTTAGGTTTGGTTTTGCAAATTTATTTTTTCCATTTAACATAGACAGCGCCCCATGTGAATCCGCCGCCAAATGCAGCTAACACGAGGTTGTCGCCTGTCTGTAATTTATCTTCCCAGTCCCACAAACATAGTGGAATTGTTCCTGCAGTCGTATTGCCGTACTTCTGAATGTTGATCATTACTTTCTCGTTGCCAACACCCATGCGTCTCGCAGTAGCGTCAATAATACGCAAATTTGCTTGGTGAGGAACTAAGTAAGCTACATCATCTGCTGTTAAATTGTTTCGCTCCATAATTTCAGCAGAAACATCAGCCATTCCAACTACAGCTGCCTTGAATACTGGCTGGCCATCTTGGAATACATAGTGTTCTTTATTGTCAACGGTCTCGTGAGACGCTGGCTTCACTGATCCGCCTGCCTTTTGGTGGAGGTAAACACGGCCATGACCATCAGACTTCAATACTGAGTCTAGGACTCCAAAGTTTTCGGTAGTTGGTTCAAGCAAAACAGCGCCAGCACCATCACCGAAAATCACGCATGTCGAACGGTCGGTATAGTCAATGATAGAAGACATTTTATCAGCACCCACGACTACCACACGCTTATACTTTCCAGTCTCAATAAATTGAGATCCAGTTACCAAAGCAAAGATGAATCCTGAGCAAGCCGCAGCGATATCATATCCAAAGGCATTTTTTGCCCCGATTTTATCGCAAATAATATTAGCAGTTGCTGGGAAAACGTGGTCTGGAGTTACGGTAGCGCAAATCAACAAGTCGATGTCGTTGGCCGTAAGTCCTTTTTTAGCAAGGAGTCCGTTTACCGCTTCCACAGCCATATCGCTGGTTCCGAGGCCTTCTCCCTTTAAAATATGGCGTGTTTCAACGCCTGTTCTGGTGCGAATCCACTCATCGGTGGTATCCACCATTTTCTCTAGATCCTGATTGGTCAATACATCCGGCGGCACATATCCGTGCACCCCGGTAATTACAGCTTTTATCGAGCTCATTCCTTGTTCCTTTGGGTTACGAGGGCGCTAATGTAAGTATATCCACACTACCATGTAACCGTAGTGTAAATTTTACACTTTGAATCCCAAGCGAATCTAGCTTTTATCTCCTTGAATTAGCGGGCAATTGCCTAATTTTGCCCCAAAGATTAAATTTATAATGAGCACTGAGATTTCAACAGGTATCAACATCGAACCTGCATTGGCCAAACTAGGCTTGAAAAAGTTGAACGAAGGAACGAGCACAGGCAAGCATTTCTTCGGAAATGGACCCGTGATTGATTCATATTCTCCGGTTACGGGCGATCTGATCGCTTCGGTTTCAACCACGACTACAGAAGATTATGAGAAAGTAGTAAGCGCAGCGCAAGCGGCCTTCAAAACTTGGAGAACCATGCCAGCGCCAAAGAGAGGGGAAATCGTTCGTCAATTCGGCGATCGCCTTCGTGCATATAAGCAAGAACTAGGTATGCTCGTGAGCTATGAAATGGGAAAAAGCCTTCAAGAAGGTCTAGGTGAAGTTCAAGAAATGATTGATATCTGCGACTTCGCAGTGGGATTGAGCCGTCAATTGTACGGTTTGACCATGCACAGCGAGCGTCCAGGACACCGTATGTATGAGCAGTGGCACCCGATTGGAATCGTGGGTATTGTATCTGCATTCAATTTCCCAGTAGCAGTATGGAGCTGGAATAGCGCTCTTGCGTGGGTTTGCGGTGATGTATGCATTTGGAAGGGTTCAGAAAAAACACCTCTTTGCTCGATCGCTTGTCAAAATGTATGGAATGAAGTAGCAGCAGCAAATGATCTTCCTGAAGGAATCAGCTGCATCGTTTCTGGTGATTATAAAGTAGGGGAGTTGATGACCAAGGATACACGAGTACCATTGATCAGTGCTACCGGTAGCAGCCGTATGGGCCGCATCGTGGGCGCAGCAGTGGCTGAGCGTTTCGGAAGAAGCTTGCTCGAGTTGGGTGGAAACAATGCGATTATCGTAACTCCAAATGCTGACTTGAAAATCGCGATTCCTGGTATCGTGTTCGGTGCTGTGGGAACCGCGGGGCAGCGTTGTACTACTACACGTCGTCTGATTATTCACGAGTCGGTATATGAGGAATTGAAATCGAAATTGGTGAGTGCCTATTCACAAATTCGCATCGGTAATCCATTGGATCAAAACAATCACGTAGGCCCACTTATCGATACTGCTGCAGTTGAGATGTACCAAAAGTCGATCAATGATGCCATCGCTCAGGGCGGTAAGGTAATCGTTGAAGGTGGCGTGCTATCAGGTGAAGGATTTGAAAGCGGTTGCTATGTGAAGCCAACAATTATCGAAGTGGCGGGTAGTCATTTACCAATCGTTCAACACGAAACATTTGCACCGATTTTGTACATCATGAAGTACAATACTATCGAAGAGGCAGTAGCACAGCAAAACGGCGTGGTGCAAGGACTTTCTTCATCGATCATGACATTGAATATGCGTGAAGCGGAGTACTTCCTTTCTGTAGAAGGCTCTGACTGCGGTATTGCGAATGTGAACATCGGTACCTCAGGTGCAGAAATCGGTGGTGCTTTCGGTGGTGAAAAAGAAACTGGCGGCGGACGCGAAAGTGGTTCGGATAGCTGGAAAGCTTACATGCGAAGACAAACCAACACTATTAACTATAGCACTAGCTTGCCATTAGCGCAGGGTATCAAGTTTGATTTTTAATGGTGAATGATATATGAAAAGACGAATGAGGCAGCCTTTTGCTGCCTCAACGTCTTTTTTGGGATTTAAACTTTTTAATACAACCTATTGTGAGAATTATACTGGCAGCATCTTGTGCCATTCTAATCGGAATGATCGGATGCGCAACAGAAGTGAAAACTTCTAATAAGCTTCAAGCTGGAAATTGGGAAATGAAATTTGAAGTGGGAGAGGATGCAAATCGTGTTTATATCCCAATCGATCTGAGTGTAGATACACTTGGTAAAATCACTATTCATAACGATACAGAAGTGATTCAACTCACAGAGGTGATTCACAAAGGAGATTCCGTGCATGCGCGCGTGGCTCCTTATTTATCGTACCTGCATTGGAAAGAATTTAACGGAGATAGCATTTCAGGATATTGGGAAGATGCATCTCGTGATAATTATAAAGTGCCTTTCACAGCAATACCTCATTCTGAGAACGATGTGGTGAAAACAGCTTGGCAAAAAACCTTTGACGCAACATTTTCATACGGCACTCCAGATCAGTACAAAGCGGTAGGTATTTTTAATCGGTCGGACAATGATTTGTCAGGAACGTTTATGACGGAGACAGGTGACTATCGCTACTTGGGCGGAGATATTATTGATGTGAATGGTGGTCCAAGTAAAATGGCGTTGTCATGTTTCGATGGTGCACATCTTTTTTATTTCACGGCAGATGTTTACGGCGATAGCATCAAGAATGGAATGTTTTATTCTGGAAAACATTACAGTGAAAAATGGAATGCAGTAGTAAATGAAAATGCAGCTCTGCGTGATCCTGATAGCTTGACCATTCTCAATCCAGGTTACACTTCATTGGAATTTGAAGTAAGAAAAATCGAAGGAGATACCGTCTGGTTTGACAGTGTTTCTATGGGAGGGAAAGTGACGATTGTAGAAATTTTCGGATCATGGTGCCCCAATTGTTCTGATGAAACGAGATTCTTAAAAACGCTTCATGAAAAATTTGGTGCTGATAAATTAAATATCATTCCTGTTGCTTTTGAAAGAGGCGACACGTTTGAGAAGCAAAAGAATGCTGTGGTAAATTATATTGGTCAATTTGAATTGCCATTCCCAGCTTACATCGGCGGAACAAGCAGTAAGTCAGAATGCGGAAAGGTTTTCCCCGCATTGAATAGCATCATGTCTTATCCCACAACTGTGTTTCTTGATAAAAAAGGAAGAGTAAGAAAGATTCATACAGGATTCTACGGTCCTAGTACTGGCAAATACCACGAATTCTATACAGAAAGAATTCGCCTATTTGTAGAACAGTTGATCAACGAATAAAGCTCAATTTAAAATACTCATAAAAAAGGTCGCTATTTGCGACTTTTTTTATGTAAAACATTTTCATTTACAACAAGTCTTTTTCGTTCTTTTAAAAAATCTTGAAATTGCTTAACGTAATTGACTTTTTTCTTCGAGTACTCTTTTCTAATTTGTTGCAGCTCATTTCGTGCTTCAATTTGAAACCACTTCTCTGGGTCTATAGAAGTGAATGCGCTTAATTTTAAAACAAAATCTGCATTTAGCTTTCTTTGACCGGAAAGGTATTTATGAAGATTTGCAGCATCCATTTCGAATAAATCAGCTAAGTTTTTCTGAGATACTTTCAAAACTTTCAAATAGTACTTTACAAAATCTATAATCTCAATCCGTTTCGTAGTATTCTCTGAGCTTAGATAATCCTCAATTCGATATTTAATAGCTAGTAATTCAACTTCTAAGATTTCGTCAAAAGACATGGTTTTTCTAGAAGATTTGATATACTCGTTCACCGAGGATTTCTTTTCTTCATTCCAAATATTTTCAATATCCCCATTTCTTTTTTTCATACTTTAATATTTAGATAATTAGAAATTAATTCTCTCCCTTGTTGCGGGGGAATAATTAGTGTTGTATCTGAAAGTCTAATTGCTCCATACTTCTTTGTATATAAGCGAATCAGCTTTTCTTGATCTTCGAATTTTTCTTCGAAAACATCAAGGGCCAACCAGCCTTTTGATTCACTCTCAACATTAACAAAGCTCAAATAGGATGCGAATGCCAGTAAACAACCTGCAACTTCCAAGTATTTCTTATTTGAGCCTCTATTATGTGGAGCTATTTCCAAAAAGGCTAAATATGGATCCTTTCTGTTTTTTAATTGAAAAATTAGACATCCTTCGATGGTTTCTGGAGCTGTCTCTGTTGCTAAAACATAGGTTTTGTACCCAGGTAATCTGGCGTATTTTTCAAAATTAAATCTCCATCCATCTCTAATACTTGGTAGGTTGTAATTCTTTGCTGGACTAATCCATCCGGAAACACTAATCTCACCCTCTGCTCTTGTAATTGTCAACTTCATAAAGCTTCCCCCTCTTTTGCAAAGATATGTAAAAATTGTACAAATTGTACAATTTTTTGGATGGAGGTGGTGTAAGAAAAAAGGTCGCAAATAGCGACCTTTTTTGTTTTTATATGCTTGCTAATTCGTGTTTTAACTTTACTAATGTGAAAGGTTTAAAGGTGTCGATTTTTTCACCTTTTGTCTTGGTGTTGGATGCCTTTGTGGCTAGTCCGGGTTGCTCATTGGACGCGGTCACAGCAATAATTTTTATTTGAAGATTGCGAGGAACATCATTGAAATGAAACCCGCTACTGGTGGGCGTTCCAACAAGTAGTCCGTCATATTTCTTTAGCGCGATATACATCTCGGTTTCCGTCGCGTTGGGACATGACACGAAAAAGGAACCTCGATCTGATTCTTCTTCAATGTACCGATCACAATTTATCCAACCGAGTTTTGCAGATGCAAAGCAATAATAACTCAGTGCATCTTTTTTAACGGATATGACTTCCTCGTCTTCGTTTGTTTTAATGGCCTTTTCAAGTTTAGCCAATTCTTTTGATTCGTCTTGCCTGTTCTTATTACCAAAGCGAAGAATGATAGCGTGGTCTTCGTCATATGTTTCCATATAGCGTCGGACATCTAACGGAGGAAGGTTATCGATAAAGTCTAAGATCACTTTGTCCCACTGGGCGGTAGCGCTATGATTGATGTGTCTGTGCTTCACACGACTTTGTTCATCCAGTTTTATCGTGACTTCACACGCGTGTTTTAACGTGCAAAATTCATTGACCATTTCTAGTGGTGGATTAAAATTGGCTGTGAAATAATTTTGAAAAGAACTTCCATCCACGAGCTTCCAATTAAAATAATCCATTTCCGCCACTTTGTTATTTCTCCTAAAATTTGATTTGTTGATTTGAATAAAACAGTTGTCAGGACTGGCTGTTGATGGTGTTGATGTTGACGTTGGGATTTCTGCATTTGCTGTAGTCGCTTTTATCGAGGCTGCAGGATCTTCTATCCAGTTGATTTGACCTTGCGGATCGCGTTGACCATAGAATAATTTAAATCCTTCTTTTTCTTCTTTTTTTGGAAATTGAATGTCATATCGTATGTCATTTGCGAGAAAAATTTCTTCACCATTGACAGAGGCTTGAATGTCGACCATACCAGCTGTTTCAAGTAATCTGCCATTGCTCGTAGTAGATAATTTACTGCCAATCATCGCAGCAATATCATAGCACTCTAGAAGATTTATTTTAACATCAGAGATGACACGATTTCCATTTTTATCTACAAAAGAATTTTCAGGAAATGTGATGATTGTACCTTCTGGACCAGTGATGGTTTGTGACTTTGAGGGGTCAATAAGAAAGATGGTACTTTTATTTTTCAGGTCCAAGTTGAATCCATTGGCAGCTGCAATTTCTGGAGTGCTAGCAATGGTGGATGGTTCATTAAGCGAGGAAGGAAATTCGAGATTTGCGGGTGGAAGAGAAGTTTGATTTTCGGGAACCTGCACGAAATAAATAGCAGCCCCAATACCCACCGCCGAAGCGAGTAATGTAAGTTTTTTCATGGTAAAGATTTTTGTGGCGGAAAGGCGAGACATCAACGAAGCAAATGTGCTTTTATTGCAAGAATCGATTCTCAATTCTCAAATTTCAATTCGGGATTCATATTAGCCGCGCTGCAGCAGGGCTGTGCAATTTATCCCTTCTCCCTTCTCCCTTCTCCCTTCTCCCTTCTCCCTTCTCCGCTTCTCCGCTTCTCCCTTGTCCGCTTCTCCATATCCCTTCTCCATATCCTCATCTTCTCACTACCTTTGCTTCATGCACGATTCTCCTTTTCTTGAAGTCAACAACCTTTCGCTTGGATTTAAGTCTGAGGGGGAGGTTCGTATGGTTTTGAAAGGAGTGTCTTTTTCTGTTTATTCTGGAAAGACCACGGCGATTGTGGGAGAGTCGGGAAGTGGTAAATCAGTCTCTTCTTTGAGCCTGATGAATTTGTTGCCAAAGAATAAGGTGGTGTATGATGCGGGAGAGTTTGTCTTTGTTGATGGTAACAGTAAGAATCAAACTCCTCCGGGAGCATTGGCTTTAGAAGGCATGAGAGGTGGAAAGATCGCAATGATTTTTCAAGAACCAATGACCTCACTCAATCCGGTGATGACTTGCGGACAGCAGATTGTAGAAATGCTCGAATTGCATACATCGAAGAAGGGAAAAGCTGCTGAAGAAAGAGCAATTGAATTATTCAAAGAAGTATTATTACCTCGACCCGAACAAATGTTCGGTCAGTACCCTCACCAATTATCTGGAGGGCAACGTCAGCGTGTGATGATCGCAATGGCTATTGCTGCTGAGCCCGCGCTGTTGATTGCTGATGAACCTACTACTGCGCTGGATGTGACGGTGCAAGCATCTATTTTGGAATTGCTCAAAAATTTGCAAGAGAAGTATGGAATGGCGATGATTTTTATCACGCACGATCTCGGCGTAGTGAAAGCAATCGCAGATTTTATCGTGGTGATGAAAAATGGAGAAGTGGTAGAGACAGGTGATGCAAAGCAAGTACTCCATCATCCCAACCACCCCTACACAAAAGGATTGCTAGAGTGCAAGCCGAGACCAGGGGTGAAATTGGATCGACTGAAAACAATGAACGCGGATTACGAGCCGCAAATTCTTTCGGAATTTTCTTTGGAGAAAAAAGACGTATTAATAAGCATCAAAGGACTGTCGAAGCAGTATGTGAAATCGACAGGGATTATTTTCAAAAAGCAAGAAATAGTTCAAGCGGTTCATCCGCTCACGTTTGATATATATGCAGGAGAAACCCTTGGTTTGGTGGGTGAGAGTGGTTGTGGAAAAACAACGTTAAGTCGGATGTTGCTCGGACTGATACCAGCGAGTGGAGGAGAGGTAAATTATCAGCAACAAGACTTGACAAAGCTCAGTGCATCACAATGGAAGGCTTATCGCAAGGACCTTCAGATTATTTTTCAAGATCCCTATTCTGCGCTGAATCCGAAACATACTGTTGGTGATTTGCTCATGGAACCTTTGATTGTTTTGGGATTGCATCGCAATGCGCAGAATCGTCTGCAGAGGGTATATCAGTTATTAGATCAAGTAGGATTACCGCGTGAGTCAGTGAATCGTTATCCTCACGAGTTCAGTGGAGGTCAACGCCAACGCATTGTAATTGCTCGTGCCTTATCAGTGGAGCCTCGGTTCATTATTTGTGATGAAAGCGTTGCTGCATTGGATGTATCGGTTCAAGCACAAGTATTAAATCTGTTGAATGATTTAAAGAAAGAATTGGGTCTCACGTATCTATTTATATCCCACGATTTAAGTGTTGTCTACCACATGAGCGATCGCATCATGGTAATGAATAAAGGAAAGATCGAAGAAATGGGACCCGCCCAACAAGTCTACCACTCCCCAGTATCAGAATACACCAAGAAATTGTTGAGCAGTGTAATGGGGTGAGAGTTTGGGGAGTGAGTGAGTGAGTTAGTGAGTGAGTGAGTGAGTTGGGGTTAGGGGAACCCCCAACTCTCTAACTCCCTAACTCTCTAACTCCCTAACTCTCGTTGTCCTTATATTTGCGTCATAAAGCTTAGTTATGACAGACAAAATAGCGTTATTGGAATCGAAAATCGCTGAAGCCCAATTGGGTGGCGGACAAAAAAGAATTGACGCTCAACATAAAAAAGGTAAACTCACAGCCCGCGAAAGAATCCATTTCCTTCTAGATGAAGGATCTTTCGAAGAACTCGGAATGCTCGTGACGCATCGCTCTACCAACTTCGGATTAGACAAAGAGGTCTACCTCGGTGATGGTGTTGTTACAGGATATGGTACTATCAATGGCCGCTTGGTGTACGTCTTCTCTCAAGACTTCACAGTAATGGGAGGGTCTCTCGCTGAAGCGCATGCTGAAAAGATCTGCCGCGTAATGGATCTTGCCATGAAAAATGGCGCACCTGTAATCGGACTCAACGACAGCGGTGGCGCGCGCATTCAAGAGGGCGTCGTTTCTCTCGGTGGATATGCGGATATCTTCTATCGCAACGTGCAAGCTAGCGGAGTGGTGCCGCAAATTTCTGCGATCATGGGACCTTGCGCTGGTGGTGCAGTTTATAGCCCAGCCCTCACCGATTTTATCATGATGGTGGAGAACACAAGCTACATGTTTGTGACCGGACCTAACGTGGTAAAAACAGTAACACACGAAGAAGTTACAAGTGAAGAACTCGGTGGAGCAAGCACGCACAGCACGAAGAGTGGTGTGACGCACTTCACGGCAGAAAATGATATTGCGTGTATTCAGAAAATCAGAACACTTCTTTCATACATGCCTCAGAACTGCGAAGAACAAGCACCTTCTGTAGCATACGAAGCAAGCAATGAATCACGTCCTGAACTCGATACTATTATTCCTGCGAATCCGAACCAACCATACGATATGCATGAGGTAATCTCTAAGGTTATTGATGAGGAATCTTGGATGGAAGTTCATAAAGATTATGCAGAAAATATCATCGTCGGATTTGCGCGTCTAGCGGGAAGAAGCATCGGAATCGTTGCAAACCAACCTGCATATTTAGCGGGTGTACTCGATATTAAATCATCAAATAAAGCCGCACGTTTCGTAAGATTCTGCGATGCATTCAATATTCCATTGCTCGTATTTGAAGATGTGCCTGGTTTCTTGCCTGGAACAGACCAAGAGTGGAATGGTATTATCTCAAACGGTGCAAAATTGCTTTATGCATTCAGTGAAGCTACTGTTCCTCGTGTCACTGTCATCACGCGTAAAGCCTACGGCGGAGCGTATGATGTGATGAACTCTAAGCACATCGGTGCAGATATGAACTATGCTTGGCCGACTGCAGAAATCGCAGTGATGGGAGCAAAGGGTGCCGCTGAAATTATCTTCAAAAAAGAAATTACTGAAGCTGCAGACGCAACAGCGAAGTGGAAAGAGAAAGAATCAGAATACGCAGAGAAATTTGCAAACCCATATAGCGCCGCAGAAAGAGGGTATGTGGATGAAGTAATCAAACCTTCACAAACAAGAGAGAAGTTGATCAAGGCTTTTGCAATGTTGGAAAACAAAGCAGAAAAAATGCCTAGAAAGAAACACTCTAACATGCCTCTTTAATTTATTCTTCTATGCTAAGATCAATGACGGGCTTCGGTAAAGCTGAAGCTACCATCGGACAAAAAAAGTTTACTGTTGAAGTGAGATCACTCAATAGCAAACAACTCGATTTGAATTTGCGAATTCCAAGTTTGTATCGTGAAAAAGAATTGGAATTGCGCTCATGGTTGAGTGAAAATGTACTGCGTGGAAAAGCAGATGCATTGATCTATTATGAAAGCCTAGAAGCTGAAAAGCGCATGTCCATCAACGCACAATTGCTTGAGGCATACTACGAAGATTTAAAGGCCTTCGGTGATAAAGTAGGAATGACCAATGCAGATTATCTCAATGCATTGATGCGTATTCCAGACATCATGAAACCTGAATCGCAAGAACTTGATGAGTCGGAGTGGGCGCAGCTGTTTGAATTGGTGAAAGAGGCATATCGCCGTTTCGATTCCTATCGAAAAATTGAAGGTGGAAAATTGGAAGAAGATTTTAGAAAAAGAATCCAATTGATCCTCGATTATAGAGATGGTCTGGAAGGTCCAATCGCTGCGCGTTCAGAAAAGATTAAAGAAAAGTTGAAGAACAATCTAGCTGAACTAATTCCAATTGATAAGATTGACCCGAATCGTTTCGAGCAAGAGATGATTTACTATTTGGAACGTCTAGATGTTACAGAGGAATATCAGCGTTTGACCACGAATTGCGAGCACTTCGTTGATGAATTAAAAGAGGACAATCAAGGAAAAAAACTCGGATTCATTTCCCAAGAAATAGGAAGAGAAATCAATACCATCGGCTCAAAAGCAAATGATGCGGATATGCAGAAACTCGTCGTTAAGATGAAAGATGAGTTGGAAAAAATCAAAGAACAGATCAACAACGTTCTATAAATTTTTAAATCTGCTTTTTCTTTTGTTAATTCGCCTATGGAATTAAAGCAAGGCAAAGCCATCATATTCTCAGCCCCCAGCGGTGCAGGTAAAACTACAATCGTGCATCACCTCTTGGGTAACGAAGCTTTGCGTTTATCTTTTTCAGTCTCTGCAACGAGCCGCCCAAAGCGCGGTCATGAGCAAGACGGAAAAGACTATTATTTCCTTTCATCAGAAGATTTTTTGATGCGCGCAAAAGCAGGTGAATTCGTGGAGTGGGAGGAGGTATATAAAGACCAATACTACGGAACGTTGAAATCTGAAATCGAACGCATTTGGGCAGAAGGCAAAAATGTAATTTTTGATGTAGATGTTGTCGGTGGTTTGAATCTCAAGAAAATATTTGGTGATCGCGCATTAGCTGTTTTTGTTCAGCCACCGAGTATTGAAGTACTTAATTTTAGACTGCGCAACCGCTCTACGGAGACTCCAGAAAAAATTGCAATGCGTATCGAAAAGGCAAAACATGAGATGGCCTTTGCACCAAAATTCGATATGATTTTAGTAAATGATAAACTGCCAGAAGCCTTGGCACAAGCGGAATCACGTGTTCAAGAATTTATTGCGTCTTGAAAAAAATAGGTCTTTATTTTGGTTCGTTTAATCCGATTCACGTCGGCCATTTAATCATTGCGGATTATTTTTCTCAGCAAAATTTATTTGATGAAGTGTGGCTTGTTGTTAGTCCACACAATCCTCTAAAAGACCCATCCGACCTAGCAAGCGTGGATCATCGCTTAGAAATGGCACGCATCGCAACGGCAGACCATCCGTCTCTCAAAGTATGTGATATTGAAATAAAGATGCCATCACCCTCTTTTACGGTGAATACCATGAAGGCATTGCAAGAACAGTATCCGGAAGTTCAATGGTCGGTAATCATCGGCGAGGATAGCCTCGTTCATTTTGATAAATGGAAAGACTATCAATGGTTGATGGAGACATTTTCATTCTTCGTTTTCCCAAGAGTTTTATCGGACGAAGATCGAGATATCATCAAGTCTAAAAATTTTCCTGTACAAATGGTCAATGCGCCATTGATTGAAGTGAGCAGCACTAGCATTAGACAAAAGCTTCGCTCGGGCACTTCTATCAAATATCTCGTGACAAAAGTTGTGGAAAATTATCTTTCTAAGCATCAACTTTATCATTGATTTTTCTTCGAAATTCTTCATCTTCGCTACATGTTCGATGAAGAAAGTAAACGCGTGGGTACCTTCCTGCTGGCAGGCGCCGTCATTATGGGTGTGCTCGTTGTATTATCCAATGGGGATTATCAAGGTGGAGATACCTATCAGCATTTTATGATAGCCAAATGGGCTTTTCAACATCCGTATTTATTTCTAGATCATTGGGGAAAACCATTCTTCACAGCGGCTGTAGCGCCCGCCGCACAAATCGGCTATTGGGCAGTAAAACTTCAGAATGTTTTATTCGGATTCATTAGCGCATGGCACGCATTCAAAATCGCGCGACACCTTGGACACAAGCTGGCGTGGCCCGCGGCATTTATGACGCTTTGTGCTCCGATTTTTTTCGTGCACCTCAATTCTGCAATGACCGAAATATTATTTAGCACAGTCATTACAGTTTCGATTTATTGGATCATGAAGGAGCGTTGGTGGTCGGGGGCGATCCTACTTTCTTTTTTGCCGTTTGTACGAACGGAAGGTTTTGTTTTAATACCATTTATCAGTTTATGGTTTTTATTGAATAAAAAATGGTTGCCCTTCATCATGCTGGGCTTCGGTACCGTCGTCTACAGTGTGCTCGGATATTTCTTCTATTTCCATGATATCATGTGGGTGTTTCACCGCAATCCATATGAGGTCAATGTTGACTTTTATGGCAGTGGGAATTGGCACCATTTCATTTCTACGAACTACGTTACCTGGGGTGTTCCCATGTTCATTTCACTTTGTGCAGGATTTTATTGGATCCTCCGCGCGTGGAAACGTCATACAGGTCGATTGGAGATCGGACTTCGAAAGGAACTTTGGCTAGTCGTTTTACCATCCATTGTGTTTCTGTTGTTCCATGGATTGGCTTGGTGGCTCGGGAAGTTGGCGAGTGTCGGCGAAATCAGAGTACTCGCATCTCTGATGCCGTTATATGCAGTGATGGCTTGCAGAGGATTTAATTGGCTGAATAAATTATTCGAAGAAAAAAGCAAAAGGCACAGCGTGCGTTTTATTACACTTTATTCTGTTTTGATATTGGTTATGCCTTTTTTGTTTTTCCCGCTCCCTATGCCCCGCAGAAAGAGTCAGATCGTGATGAATGAGGTACACAAGTGGCTCGAAGAACGTCAGCCCATCAGTGGTCGCGTTTGGTACTTCGATCCGCAAATCGCTTTTCAGGGCAATCATGATCCGTTCATTCAAGGCGATGTCAGACCTTACTTTGAAAACGATTCACTTCCTGCACAACGCATGAGAAGCGGTGATCTCATGATTTGGGATGCTCACTTTGCAGATAACGAGGGCCGCACGTCCATCGATTTGTTGAGCGATACTGCTCAGTTTAATTTGTTACAAGTATTCAAACCGGAGAAGCCATTCAATACTTTTGATGGTAATGATTATGTTGTAAAAATATTCCAACGCAAATGAAATACTCAGCTTGCCTTTCATCACCACTAGGGTGGTTGCACATCACAGCGTCGGATCTGGGGGTGGAGCGAATCGATATGAAAGATGAGGGCAATGCGCATCAAGACGACCATTTCATCATTCATGAATGTGTGCGCCAATTGAATGAATATTTTGAAGGGAAAAGAGAAAACTTCACCGTTCCGATTCATTTGCAGGGAACGCACTTCCAACTGAATGTTTGGGAGGAATTGATGAAAATCCCTTTCGCGAAGACTTATTGCTACGAGGATATCGCAAGAAGACTAGGCGATGTAAAAGTGATTCGTGCCGCAGCAACAGCCAACGGACGAAATCCAGTCCCCATCATCGTTCCTTGCCATCGTGTGATTGGAAAAAACGGCACCCTCACAGGCTACTCCGGCGGACTCCATCGTAAAAAATGGCTCCTAGATTTCGAACTCCGCCTAATCGCCCCGGAATTGATAAAATAAAATTCTCGATTCTCAATTCTCAATTTGAAATTCGATATTCGGGATTCGGAATTTTTTTTCTCCATATTCCTTTTCCGTTCGTTCGTCCCCCCATTGGCATGGGGGGCAATCATTAGAAGGCATGCTCCGCATGCTGTCTTCGATAGAACTTTATCCTTCCTCTTTCCCCTCCATATACTCTGTCCGCTTCTCCATATCCGCTTCTCCATTCTCCGCTTCTCCATATCCCTTCTCCGCTTCTCCATATCCCTTCTCCCTTCTCCGCTTCTCCATATCCCTTCTCCGCTTCTCCTTTCTCCGCTTCTCCATATCCCTTCTCCGCTTCTCCATATCCCTTCTCCGCTTCTC
>OFDN01000091.1_pt1 | contig 91858 bp, 90 predicted proteins | sample 1520971 | NCBI WGS metagenome assembly OFDN01 (sample SAMEA94257418, study PRJEB24077) | hot springs metagenome | biome: Aquatic biome; feature: Geographical feature; material: Water | place: India | collected 2012-06-12 | depth 5 m
CTTGTTTTTTAACACAGTTCATTGCGAAAAACTGCTTTTGAGTTTTGAAGCAATCCGTTTGAATACCTCCCTTAATCCCTCCTTACCAACCCGCAAGCCAACCAAGGAGGGAAACCGCCGCACTTGCACGTCGTTGGGTAAAGTCCCCTTTAGGGGATTTAGGGGTGGGGTTGCTTAACTCACCCTCGATTACTGCCTTGGCCGACGTGCTGATAGTCGTCCCTCTCTTACAAAGAGAGGGGAGTGTTGGGTTTTCGGTCATGGTTGGGTTGTTTGAGGTGAGTTGAATATTTTTTATTTGGGTTTTTGGCAATTAGCCGTTGGCTTTTGGTTGATAGTATTTGTATGACAACAGCTAACAGCCAAAAGCTAACAGCTGATAACTGATAGCTACACCCCAAACGGGTTGTATTCTATCAAAGCAAAATTGTTTCCGTGGGGTTGGGTGCGCAGGTGTATGTAGTAGCCGCTAATGTTTGGGTCAGTTTGTTGCAGGCGTTTCATTAGGGTTTCAAGGGCTGTCCACGCATCGTAATGCTGCAAAGCGGTGATACCGTTGTAAATATCCGTTAAGCGGTGTATGTGGCGGTTCTGCTTATCAAGGTATGCGCCGTTGGGTTGGGGACGTTGGGCGTATAGCTGCAATTCTTCAGTTAGTGTGTTGATTACACTTTCCAAATCGTTGAGGGCGGCTTGGGGGCTGCTGTATAAACTCATGGCAATTGATGTTTATAAGCATAATTGGAGAATTTAGATTTTGTGGTGACTAAAAATAAGCATCCACATCTACCTGTACGATGGTTTTGCGGTTTTCTTTGGTTTGCATAAAGGCTTCTATGCATTGATGGATGGTGTCTTTTACCCAAGTTACCGATACCCGTTCGCGTTCGATTTTTATCAAAATGTTGCGAATGTATAAGGTTTTTAACCGCGATATGTAGGGGGCTTGCGGACCCAATACACGGTCGCCCAATTTTTCGCGCAGCAGGTGCGCCAACTGTTGTGCGGCATTCTCTACCGCTTCGGCCTCTTTATTTTTTATCCGCAGGTTAATCAGTTTAAAATAGGGCGGGTAATTAAAACGGAATCGTTCGGCAAGGTCGCTTTGGTAAAAACTTTCGTAATCGTGCTGTATCACATACTGTATGGTAGGATGGTGCGGGCGGCGGGTTTGCAATACCACCACACCTTCTTTTTCCCTACGTCCTGCACGACCGGCTACTTGTGCCATCAAGTAAAACGCCCGTTCGTTGGCTCTAAAATCAGGTTGGTGCAACAGTTGGTCGGCATCCAAAATGCCCACCAGTTGCACATCTTCAAAATCAAGTCCTTTGGCCACCATTTGCGTACCCACCAGTACATCAATATCCTTGCTTTCAAAATCACGGATGATGCGGTAATACGCATTTTTGGTGCGGGTATTTTCTAAATCAAACCGCTCGGTGCGGGCATTGGGCAATAATAGTTGCAATTCCTCTTCAATGCGCTCGGTACCATACCCTGTCATTTCAAGGTGATGGCTACCACAGGCTTCACAGGCTTTGTAGGGGGCATGATTGTAGCCGCAAAACTGGCATTTAAAGCTGTTTTGAAACTTATAATAGGTGAGGCTGATATCGCAGTTTTCGCATTTGGGTACCCAACCGCAGGTTTTGCACACCGTTAGCGGCACAAACCCTTTGCGGTTTTGAAATAAAATGGCTTGCTCTTGCTGTGCTAACGCATCGTTTAGTTTATCCAGCAAAAACACGGTAAAAGGCCCTTTGAGCAGGTTTTTTTTGCCTGCATCGGCCATGTCAGCGGTAATTATTTGCGGCAGGTGCGAGTTGCCAAAGCGGTTCTCTAATTTTACCAATCCGTATTTACCTGCTTTTGCATTGTAATAGCTCTCTACCGATGGGGTGGCAGTGCCCAACAGGGTTTTCGCCTTCCACAAATGGGCAAGAAATATAGCAGCATCCCTGCCGTGATAGCGCGGAGCAGGGTCGAACTGTTTAAAGCTCCCCTCGTGTTCCTCGTCCACAATTACCAGCCCAAGGTTTTGAAACGGTAAAAACACCGCCGAGCGTGGCCCCACTATAATGTGTGCCTTTTCTTCGGCCACCTTTTTCCATATTTCTACCCGCTCGTTTTCATTAAACCGCGAGTGGGAAACCAACACGCTGTTACCAAAGTGGGCACGCAACCTGCCTACCAACTGAACGGTAAGGGCAATTTCGGGTAGCAGGTATAGCACTTGTTTGCCTTGCGCAATGGTTTGTTTTATCAGCTCAACGTACACGTGGGTTTTGCCGCTGCCTGTAATACCGTGCAGCAATACCACATCTTTATCGGCAAAGTGGTTGTTAATATCCGCTAATGCCTTTTGCTGCTCACTGTTTAGTGTATTTTGTGCGGTGGCATTGCTTTCAGCAAAAAGGCGGTCGATAATAATTTCGGTTTCAATAAAAATACCCTTATTCACCAACGTGTTCAAGGCCGCACGGTGGGTAGTTTCTGTAATTAGCTCGTCTTTATAAATTACATCCTGCTCAAAACTCAGGTTAAAATACTGCAACAGTATTTCTAATTGCCGGGGGGCACGTTTTTCAAGACCCTCAAACAACGGTTTCAATTCAGGGCTGTTGTTGCTGTATTGGGGGCTAAGGGTTATTTGGGTGCGCGTTTTGGGTTTGTAGCGGTCTTTTATTTCCTCGTTAATGATAATTAGTCCTTTATCAAACAAGGAGCGTATTACGGGGAATGTATTTTTTATGTTGAGAATATCTGCTACTTCGCCCAGCGATATTTCTTTTTCTTTTGCGCCTTTAATGGCAAACAGCAGGGTTTGTTCTTTGGGACTCAGCTCAATCCCCTCAACGCCTTCGGCCTCTTCGTTCCACTTAATTTTCGATTCGCTTTCAAGTTTCAGGGCAGCGGGAAGGGCGGCGTTCATCACATCACCCGCAGGGCACATATAATACCCTGCCATCCATTGCCAAAACGATAGGGCAGTGGCGTTTACTATCGGTTCATCGTCTAATACGTGCAGTATGTACTTGGCCTCGTAGCCTTTGGGCGGGTCTGTAGCCATTGATTTTATGATGCCTGCATAAATTTTTCGCTTGCCAAACTGCACTATTACCCGCTTGCCTATTTGTGCTGCGGTGTTATACTCAAACGGTATGCGGTAAGTATAGCTTTTGGGCAGATGCAGGGGCAGTATAACTTCTGCAAACAAGGTTTGGCGCTCGGCGTGGGTATGTTCTGTATAAAATTCGAGCAAGGACATTAGGATAGGCAAACATACTAAAAAGTAGGTGGTTTAGGGGCTATGAAATGACGAGTTTAGAAAGGCTCAGGCTTCTTTTTTCACCTTTTTCTTTTCAAGGTCTTCTACCTTTTTTGGAAACTCAAACAGCTCTAAGCTGCCTGCCTTGGGCACAATTTCTTTCCATGTTTTGGCTTTAAAATCAATTTGCACCAATCCGCAGGTAGGCAGGTTATCAATAGGTTTTCCGGTAAAATAATCTACAATTAAAGTAAAAGCAGGGTTATGCCCTACAATCATTACTTTTTTCAGATTATCATCCAAATGATGCACCAATTGCGCTATTTGAGCCACATTGGCACCGTACAGGTGCATATCAATTTTAATATTCCGCTCTTCGTAGCCAATTTTATCGGCAATAATAAGTGCGGTAGTCATAGTACGTTTGCTGGGGCTTGAAATGATAAGCTGCGGTTTCACCTTCAATTTACGCAAGTGCCTGCCCATCATGGGCGCATTTAGTTTTCCGCGCTTGTTAAGAGGGCGGTCAATGTCAGAAAGATCAGCATCTTTCCAACTCGATTTGGCATGGCGAAGAAAATAAATGGTTTTCATTGCGGGTTTTACCACCCTATAAAGATACGCATTTTACATTAACAATATGTTACGAATTGCGCTCCTTATTGCGTTGATACAGGTGTTTAATACTGTTTGAGCATAAAATGCCCCAGCCTGCAACTAATAATAAACCGCCAATGGGTGTGATGAGCCTAACGAACGAAGGCACATTAATGTTGAGTATTGATAATAAAGTAAATACGTATATCGATCCGCTAAAGCAAATGATGCCCGCAATAAACACATACAATAAGGTATTTATGGTGGATGGTTTGGCTTTTGTAGCCAACAGAACTAAAAACATAATGGCAAACGCATGATACATTTGGTAACGCACTGCGGTTTCAATACTATTTAGTTCTGTAGCGTCTAAAATAGATTTTAAGAAGTGTGCCCCCAAAGCACCAATTATTATTGTAATGGCGGCAATAAAAGAGGCTATTGCCAATAAACGGTATTGCAAGCTACTCATGGTATATAGTTAGTTTAGGTAGTTATGTGGTGTAGTGTAATTACAGTTTCAAATAACAGGTTTTTTATGTGTACAAACACGTAATTTTTTTTAAAAAGTGTGTAATAACCTGCCATAAGCATCTTATATTTGGTTTACCTTTGAACCTCTTGTTTTAACTAGCCTATGAAAAAAACTATAGTATTAGCCTTATTGGCGTGTTTTTGTTTTGCTGTAAAAGCACAAAACTGGATAGGCCTTTCAGCCGGAAACAGAGCTGGTATTAACGGTATTTATTTAAATCCTGCAACTATTGTTGATAACCGTTTAGCTGTTCATATTAATCTTTTTGGCACAGGTACTAATGTGTATAACAACTACATTAGTTTTAGCGGTGAAAAAACATTGCTAAAGTACTTACGTGAAGGCGATACACTTGGGGTTAAGAATATGGCTGAAAACCTTAATGGGAAAGATAAGGTATTGAATTTTTCTAACGAAATGCGGGGCCCATCGTTTATGGTGTCACTTCATCCTAAGCACGCAATAGCATTTAGTACCCGCAGCCGCGTGTTTATGCAAGCAGTGGATGTTTCACAACCTATTGCCCGAATGATTAGATGGGGCTTAGACGACTCTACACAGGGTTTTGAAGGTCCTGACGGATTAAATTTTGAACAACTCTACAATCAAACTCGTTTTGGTATCAATGTAAACGCTTTTTCTGAGATTGGCTTTACATACGCCACTGTATTACTGGATAATAACAAGCACTTTTTAAAGGCAGGTATTACCTACAAACATCTATCGGGGTTATATACGTTTTACCTTAAAAACGAGGGCGGTAACGGTGTTAAAATATCAGGAGATGATAGTCTTACATTTGATAATACAAACATTAGTTACGGTTATTTGAACGAAGGTTTTTACCGAAACCAATCGGGTGATTTTGATAACCCCAGCATTAATCAAATATTTGGTGCTAACCGAATAGGTAAGGGCTTCGGTCTTGATGTAGGAGTAACCTACGAGCTTAGGCCAAACTACGAAAAATATAAATATACCCTTGACGGTAAAGAACGTTGGGACAAAACCAAAAATAAATACCTGCTAAGGATTAGTGGTACTTTGATGGATTTTGGTCGGATACGATACAGCAATCAGCAGTATATTAAAAACAATGTTATTGCAAGAAACAAAGTAGTTACCTGGGGTAGTTTAGATACCGTAGGTAAGATTTTCGATAATTTTGATTCATTAGGCCCCGGGCAAAGTGTATTTACCCGTTTTGACAGTGCCGTAGGAACTGTGTTTGGTTTTGAAAGCCAAAGCAATGAAATAATATCAAAACTGCCAACAGCTATAAACCTGCAAGCCGATGTAAAAATTATTGATAATGTATATGTAAACGTATTGTGGTTGCAAGGGCTGCGCAAAAAAGGCGCCATTGGGTCAAGGCAGTTTTCAATGCTGGGTGTAACCCCGCGGTACGAAACAGATTGGTTTGAAGCATCAATACCTATTACGCTTAACAATGATTATAGAAATTTAGCCTTGGGAGCTATGTTGCGCCTTGGTCCGCTATACATAGGCTCTGACAATATTTCGGGTTTAATTCGCAAAAAGAATGTGTACGGACTTGATTTTTATGCAGGTTTATATGTGCCCATTTATAAACGCAACCCGCGAGACAGAGACAAAGATGGAGTATCAGACCGCCGTGACCGTTGTAAGAGAGAACCCGGTTTATGGGAATTTGAAGGCTGCCCGGATAGGGACAGGGATAGCATAGAAGATGCTAAAGACAAATGTCCGGATATTGCCGGCTTACCTAAATTTGAAGGTTGTCCTGACAGTGATGGAGATGGTATTCAAGATATTAAAGACGAATGTCCTGAAGTACCTGGAGATTCGTTATTCAATGGTTGTCCTGATACTGATAGCGATGGAGTTGAAGATAGGCAGGATTCGTGCAAATTAGTAAAAGGTTTGCCTGAGTTTAACGGCTGTCCTGATACCGACTTAGACGGTGTTGAAGATTTGAAAGATGATTGTGTGGATGTAAAAGGCCCAATAGCTCTTAATGGTTGCCCCGATACCGATGGCGATGGTATACGTGATATTGATGATAAATGTGTTGAGAAAGCTGGGTTACCTGAGTTTAAAGGCTGCCCAGATACCGACAAAGACAGTATACCGGATAATCTTGATAAATGCCCGGATGTGTTTGGTATAGTAGCATTTGGTGGCTGCCCCGATACAGATGGTGATGGTGTGCCCGACCACAAGGACTTGTGCCCCATGGAAGCCGGCTTGCCTGAAAATAACGGTTGCCCTAAAGTGGCTGAACAAATAGAGATTGTTGAGTTGGCCGAGGAAGAAGAAAAAGTATTGCGTGAAGCATTTGACAACCTTGAGTTTGAAACGGGTAAATCGGTAATACGCCCCGAATCGTTTGCAAGTTTGGATGAATTGGCTGAATTGCTAAAAGTAAAAACAGCCTACCGTATTTACATTGCAGGCCATACTGATAATGTGGGCAACAAAAAAGCTAACCAAAAACTGAGTGAAAACAGGGCCAATGCAGTAAAAGCATATCTTGTGAGCAAGGGAATAGAAGATACCCGAATTAAAACAGAAGGTTTTGGCGATGCAAGACCCGTTGATACTAATAAAACACCCGAAGGAAGACAGAAAAACCGCAGGGTTGAGTTTAAAGTGATTAAATAATTACATTTAAAATACAATAGTTTATTACACAACCCCGTTACCATTTTTTGGTAACGGGGTTATTTTTTATACGTTATCAACACGCTGTGTGTGTGATTTGTAAAAAAAGAGTGTTAATTTGGTGTAAATAATCAATATTGATGAAGAGACTTTACAGGCTATTAAATTATATCTTATTATTTATACTTCTTTCAACAGGGCAAAAAGCAACGGCACAACATTGGTTGGGATATGCAAACAGTAGTTATGCAGGAACTAACGGTATGTATATTAATCCTGCCAACATGGCCAATAACAAGTATAATTTTTACATGAATTTGGTAGGACTAAATGTAAATTTTCATAACGATTACATTAAGTTAAACACCCCTTATAGCCCTTGGCGGGTATTAACCAATAAAGTAGCTGATGAATACCTTGATTCTAACGGTACTCCGCGTTGGGAAGACTCTTACCTGCTTGAAAATCTTAACGGAAAAAATAAAAACTTTAGTTTTATGACTGAGGTACGCGGGCCGTCAGTATTATTTACCGTAGGTCCAAAGCACACCTTTGCCATTGGCACCCGCGTAAGGGCTGCCATACAAGTACTTGATTTGAACGAAAACCTTGCCCGTATTATGCGTTGGGGTACAAGCCCCACATCGGCAGCATTTTCAGGCCCTGATAGTTTATCATACGGTGCTTTATACGGTCAAAACGATTTTGCTATTAACGCCAATGTTTTTGCCGAATACAGTTTCAGCTACAGCACATTAGTGTACGAAAACAAAAGTCAGGCTTTTAAAGCAGGCATTACTGTAAAACGTTTAACGGGGTTATACAGTACCTATTTTCAAAACAAACCCGGTGGCGGCATAGTGGTGCATAGTCCTGATAGTATAGGCTTTGTAAACACAAGCATTCAATATGCTTATGTAAGCGAAAATTATTATACCGCCAATGATGCAGATTTAAGCCTGTCGCGCATTTTGTTTAAAGACAAATTAGGGGCAGGTTGGGGTTTTGACTTGGGCTTTACCTATGAATACAGGCCTGATTACAAAAACCACCGTTATACGATGGATAGAGAAAAACGCTATGACCGCAGTGCTGTGAAGCCTAAAATGAAAATTGGTGCTGCGCTGATAGATTTGGGAAGTATTAACTACAATAACTCAAAGTGGGTAGGAGAAAGGGTGCTGCCTGCAAATGCAACATTGGATATAGGCAAAACCGATACTCTAAACAGGATGTTTGAAGATTTTGGTCAAGAGACTGAAAATTATGATGGGTTTGCCCGTATGAACCGTTACATTGATACCCTTATCGGTTTTCAAGCCGCAAATAATTCATTCAAATCAAAACTGCCTTCCACTCTAAACCTACAGTTCGATTATCATATCGCAAAAAACTTTTATGTAAACGCCACCTACATTCAAAGCCTACGTCGCAAAGGGCAAACAGGTATGCGACATTTCACCCAATTATCAGTAACCCCCCGTTACGAGACAAAACTCATAGATGCTGCGGTACCTATTGTAATTAACAACGATTTCCGTTCGCTAAATTTTGGTATGTTTTTCAGGATAGGCCCCTTCTTTTTAGGTTCAGACAGAATAGGGTCGTTACTATTTAACTCAAGAAACTTATACGGAATGGATATTTACACGGGCTTGTGTATCCCCATTGCCTATAAAAAACCAAAAGACAGGGATAAGGATATGGTGTCTGACCGCAGGGATATGTGCCCCGATTCGGCAGGAGTATGGAAGCTGAAAGGTTGCCCCGACAGGGATAACGATGGGGTAGGAGATAGCGAAGACAAGTGTCCTGATATGGCAGGAAGCAAGAAAACTCGCGGTTGCCCCGATACAGACGGCGACGGTATTTTGGATGATGAAGATAAATGCCCTCAATTAGCCGGTGAGAAAGAATATAACGGCTGCCCTGATACAGATAAAGACGGCATAATTGATACCGCCGATGCTTGCCCTGAACTTAAAGGATTACCCGCAATGAATGGCTGTCCGGATGGGGATGGCGACGGTGTGATAGATACAGCAGACCAATGTCCGGACGAAAAAGGTTTGAAAGATAATTTCGGGTGTCCTGAGAAAAAAGAGCAACCACGCGATACAATAGTTACCAAAGAAGAACCTAAGGTTGAGCCCAAAAAAGAGCCTAAACCTATGCAAGCCGAAGATAAAATTTTGCAAGAGGCGTTTGATAACCTGACTTTTGAAACCGGTAGTGATGTAATTAAAGACGAATCGTTTGAGGCGTTGGATAATTTGGCAAGATTGCTGAACGCAAAGAAAAATTACTTAGTATCAATAGAAGGACATACGGACAATATCGGCGACCCTGCAATTAATCTTTCACTTAGCAAACGTCGTGCACAAGCCGTGAAAAAATACCTTATCAGTAAAGGTATTGACGGAAAACGTTTGTTTGCTGATGGCTTTGGCAGTTCAAGGCCGATAGCCAGCAATGCCACCCCCGAAGGTCGCAAGAAAAACCGCCGTGTTGAATTTTTAATTATGCGCTTGGCTGAATAAAAAAAAGATGTTGCACCGTACAACTTTTATACGTAAATCGCAGTTTAATAACTCGTAACCAATTACTATATTTTAAATATGAAAAAGTTATCTCTACTTTCTTTATTCTTCGTGGCACTGTTTGCCATTACATCTTGTAAAAAAGAAGAAAACAATGCCAACCCTGATAACTCGTCTGGTGGTCAACTTACCGTTGAAAAGAAGCAAAGGTCAATTTTTATTGATTTTACGGCTACTTGGTGCGGACCTTGCGGACAATGGGGTATTCCTAACTTTAAACAAGGACTTCAAAATGGTGGTGATAAGGTGGTAGGTTTTGCAGTTCATGCAGCTCCTCCTCAAACCTCTGAATTAGTTGCGTACTTCAATAAACCAAACAACGACACGCTTTTTGTAGCACCTTTACTAAATGATTTGTTAGCAAACGTAAACGGTCTTACTTTAACAGGATGGCCTACTTTGTGGCTAAACAACATTAAGGTATCTAACAACCAAACTACTATCGCAAACGAAATCAATTCTAAATCAGCTCAAGAACCTGCTGCAGGTGTTGCTTTAAAAGTAACCCGCACTTCAAACGGTTTTACTGTTGAAACCGGTACTAAATTCTTTAAAGCTGATAACGGTGAATATTTCCACACTGTTTTAGTAACCGAAGACGACATTATCAACCGCCAGAACTTGTCAAACCCAGGTTCAGCTGCAAACTATAATAATTCTTTTGAGCATGACCACATTACCCGCGGACCTGCTATCAACAGCACTGATAAAACCAGACCCTCAACTTTTGGTGATGGGCCTATTGCTACAGGAGCTGTAACAGAAGGTAAATACGTAGGAAAAACCTATACCTTTACTTCTACCAACTTTACCAACGTACCTGCCGGTATCAATGTATGGACATGGAATCCTGCTAAGAGCCACGTAGTAGTTATTCTTTGGAAAAAGAATGCTAACGGTAAATACGATTTTGTGAACATTGCTCAAAGTTCAATCTAATCATTAATACGATAAACAATATTAAAAACCCGCCAACGGCGGGTTTTTTTGTTTTATAAACTTACTGATTTAACGTGTTGTAGCATCTCACCTGTTTGTGTAGGTTCAAACCAACTATAATCGGTGTCTTTTCTAAACCACGTTAGCTGTCGCTTAGCATAATTTCGGGTGTGCTGTTTAATTAGTTCTACGGCCTCGTTTAAAGATACTTTACCGTCAAAATAATCAAACAACTCTTTATAACCTACCGTTTGCAATGAGTTTAGACTACGATGGGGTAATAAACCCTCAACTTCCTTTAACAGTCCTGCATTCATCATTACATCAACCCGTTGGTTGATGCGGGTGTATAATAACTCCCTATCAAGGTTTAAGGCAATTTTTATAGGAGTAAAATCCCGTTGTGTTGTACTGTTTTTGCGCAGTTCCGAGGCTTTTTTACCCGAAGCTAAACAAATCTCAAGGGCACGTATTACACGGCGTGGGTTATTAATATCAATGGTTGAGTATGACTCAATATCCAGTTGTTTCAGTTGCTCTGTCAACACTTGCAAACCTTTGGCTTCCAATCTTTGAGAAAGTTTTTTGCGTAATTCTTCATCAGAGGGTAAATCATCCAAACCGTTTAGCAGCGCATTAATAAACAGCCCTGAGCCTCCTGCCACCACCACATAGTTGTGTGATGTAAAAAGTTGTGAAAGCAAAGCCAGTGCATCCTTTTCAAAATCAGCAGCAGTATAAGGGGTTGTGATAGATATATGCCCGATGAAATGATGTTTTACGGTTCTTAATTCATCTTCAGAAGGCCGTGCAACTCCAATATTCAATTCGCTATAAAACTGCCTTGAGTCGGCTGAAATGATTTCAGTACCCAATTCCTCAGCAATTTGTATGGCAGTAGCCGTTTTACCCACAGCTGTTGGACCTGCAACTACAATAAGGTATTTTTTACCGGGGTGATTAAGCATTAATCAACTGTCCTAAAAATGTATGTAAGTTATAAAGGATGCTGTTTATAAAACAGCAGGAGAATGTACACAACCCGGAAACAGGAATTATATATCGTCGTCTAAACCCGTGGTAGGGGCTTCCTCATCGTCGGCAAACAATCCGCTGTCTTCTCCGTCCTCGCTCTCTTCTTCTTCGCCTTCGCTGCCAAAGCCTTCACCTAACTCTTCGGGCGCTACGTCACCTGCAAGCAAGTTGCGGGTAATGTATTCAAACTCGTCTTCCTCCAAATCTTCGCCAATCTTTTTCTCGGTATTGTATTGTTTGGGGGCTTTGCCTACTGTTTTAGCCACAAAAGGATATTCTTTTCCTGCATCTTCATTAATAATAATGCCGGTAAGTTCGCAGTTAAACCACGATTGTGCTTCCAAATCATACACATACAGTATTTTTTGGTGCGGGTCGTTTATAAAGGCGTTCAGTTTACTGTCTTTCAGCAAAGGGTTGTCAGTCCCTTTTTTGGTAGTTATTTGTTGACCCTTGCGCCAAGTATCATCGCTCATATAAAACGATGCTTCGTGCTTGTTATCAAACCCTACAGAGGTAAGGATTGCATCGTGCAAGTGCTGAAAAGTTTGATTGTGTTTCACTTCGATGATGCGGTACACCTCATCATTGTCTTCAAAGTAAACTTTAAATTTGTACAGTGGCATAGGTTTCGTGTGGCAAATTAACCAAAAATCTTATTTGTAGTTTATGTTGTGGGACTAGGTTTTATCGATAATCCCATTTTTGCTGCGGTGGCCAGCATAAAATCAAAAGCCTCTTGTCGGTCGTTTTTAATTTCACCGTCGAGTATGGCTTCGCGAACTGCTGCTTTTATAGCACCTATTTGGGTTTTATCCTGTATATCAATGGTATTCATTATGTCGAAACCATCCACCGGTGGTTGGAAGTTACGCAGGTTATCGCGTTCAGTAACGTCGATTATTTTTTGCTGAACAATTTTAAGGTTCGCCAAAAACTTCTTCACCTTAATTTCATTCTTCGAGGTAATATCGGCGCGGCACAATGTAATCAGTGCATCCACATCCTCGCCTGCATCTACAATCAATCGGCGCACGGCACTGTCTGTTACCACCTCTTGCGAAAGCACAATAGGACGCAGGTGCAGGGCTACCATTTTTTGTACAAACCTCATCTTTTCATTTAAGGGAAGTTTAAAACGGTCGAAAATGGGTTTAACCATTCGAGCGCCCCTGTCTTCGTGGCCGTGAAACGTCCACCCGTGACCCGGCTCAAAACGTTTGGTTGCCGGTTTTGCAATATCATGCAGTATGGCCGACCAGCGTAACCACAAATCATCGGTTTCCAAGCAAATGTTATCCAGCACCTTTAAGGTGTGGTAAAAGTTGTCTTTGTGTGCTTTTCCGTTTATCACCTCTACGCCATACATAGCGGCCAGTTCGGGGAAAATGATGTGCAGCAGCTTTGTATCAAACAGGTAGTTAAAACCCACCGAAGGCACTTTTGAAAGGATAATTTTGTTCAACTCATCGCTGATGCGCTCCATCGAAACAATTTTTATCCGTTCGGCATTGCGTTCAATGGCCTGTAATGTTTCAGGTTCAATGGTAAAACCTAACTGACTGGCAAAGCGTATGCCGCGCATCATGCGCAAAGGGTCGTCACTAAAGGTAATATCAGGATCTAAAGGTGTGCGGATGATTTTATCCTCCATGTCCTTTATCCCGTTAAAAGGGTCGAGTAACTCGCCGTAGCTTTCTTTATTAAGTGATATTGCCAACGCGTTTATGGTAAAATCGCGGCGGTTTTGGTCGTCTTCCAACGTGCCGTTTTCAACTATCGGTTTGCGCGAGTTGCGGTTGTACGATTCTTTTCGGGCACCTACAAACTCAATTTCCCAACCATCTTCGGTTTTCAGCATTGCCGTCCCGAAGTTTTTGAAAAAATTCACTTGGGGCTTGTTGGAGAGTAGATTTGCTACTTCGTGCGCCAAATCAATTCCGCTGCCAATAGCTACTATATCAACGTCTTTACTGTCTCGTTTCAAAAAAATATCACGCACGTAGCCGCCAATAGCATAGCAGGGTATGCCTAATTGGTGGGCGGCTTCGCTCACTACCTCAAAGATGTGATGGGTAAGATGCTGTTTCATTTGCAGGGCGGCAAAGATAAGGTGCAATTTGAAAAATTGGGGAGGTTAAAAGAATGTTCTTTCTTTGTAGTAATGAAATTTTGTTGGTTGCCTTGGTCTAATAAGGTAATAGCTATCAAATCACCTGAGAACTATGATGAGGTGATGGCTAAGGTACGTGAAATGATAAAAAATGAAGATGGCACGTACACAGGGTACATATACAGCAATTGTTTTGATTTATTTTTTAACCAGAAGAACCACAGTGAGCTCAGAAGAGGGCCATTTAATGGGCCTCAAGACGGCTTGGTGTTTTTTTTCCTTACGGCTGAAGTTAAAAATAGTTACGAGGGTACCTTACTTGAATGCAAAGTATTTGTGAGCCCTTTTTGGTGGCTAGTTTTACTAGTATTTACTGCGGCGTTTGTGTGGTTTATTTATTCCGCTACCCAAGGCTACTTTGAGTATAAGTTTCTTATGTTATTAGGGACTGCTTACCTGATTTTGACAGGCATTTATAATTGGGTTAGAATCACTTTCGTTAAACGTGTCCTAACTATGTTTAAAGGAAAAATAGTGAAGTAGTTTACACGGTCTCCAAATCGGTTTGGAGCAACAAAGCAGCAGAGGCAGCCGCCAAAATACCTTTCAGTTGGGTATCAATATCAGAACTAATCCAAATTCGACCCTTATTCAGCGTTTCTACAGCGCCTATTACTTTTCCGTCAAGTATGTATTCGAAACCGATAACATCAGGAAACGGAACTTTTGTGCCCTCAACGTGTCGGATGGGATTAATTTCAATAGTTTGGGTTTGGCTATACAACAAGCCTTTGTATTTGCCCCTTTGGCGTACAATGTGGCGATTGGCTACCAGCATATTCCAAACGGTAGAGCTGTCCGCCTCAATGGTAACGGCAAATGTTTCGTCGTATTCTTCGTCAATCCGCATCAATTCATTCAAAATAGGATTGTTTGAGTGCCCTAAAAAGAAACCCAAATCGGTTTGTTCCTTCTTTAGTTTGCTAAGGCATTGGGCGGTATAGGTATTGCCCAAGCTATCAGATAATGAAAAGTTAATGGCTTGTTTGCTGTTGGTATTATCAATAAACAAAAAGTTAAAGCGGCGGCTCTTTATCCAGCCACGTTGTACTTCACCGGTTTGGTAGGAGCCGAAGCTCAACTTCTGACCAATCAACAAACCATAGCGGCCTTTTACGGGCAGGGCCGCACTGGTTTGTTTCAGGTCAGTATCAATAAGCATTTGCGGTGTTTTGCATGATGAGGCAAATAGCACCAGCATGATAAATAATGGAAATGTGAAAGTTTTCATAGTTTGTAGGGTATATACAATCTGCTTAGTTATTACCCCCAAACGATATGCTGATTTTTTAGTTAATAATTAATTTTTGTGTGCTAATGCCCTCACGGGTATTCACATTTACGAGGTAGATACCTGCTTTCAGGTTGTGTTCAATGTTAACTTGGCTTTGGTTATCGTTTTTAATGGTCTGCAATATTTTCCCCTGAATATCTGAAATGGTTACCTCAGTTATTTCTGAGCCGCTTTCAATCATCAGTTGGTTGCCTGTGGCGGGGTTAGGATACAATGATACTGCGATGTTTTTTGACCTTTCAGGTGTTGAGGTTGGTCCGGGGGTATATCCTTTGGGCGTTAAAACATAAATGGTTCCTTCTGAGGGATAAGCATCGAGTCCTGTCACGGTTTGGGGGTTTAAATCGAAAACCGGAGCTGAGAAACTTCCTTTTAAATACAATGAAGAATCGGGTGTTTCATTTTGTACTTTGTAAGTAGGAGGAGCTTGGCCAAAAATATCTTGAGTTACACCTTGGCTGCTGCCATGCCTTATTTCAATAATATTGCTGCCCTCGTACAACCATATTTGCAGGTTGAAAAATGCCTGATTAGTCATGTCGGCTTCAAAACCGCCGTTCTTCCATTGTAGTTTTGCAATCCGGTTGGGTGAATTACCTTCAATTTTGTAGGAGAAATTAGAAGTTAACGTGCTGTGTTTTATCAAAGCGCCCCCTATGACAGAAATTTCGTCATAAAAGCTGGCACCGGTAAAGTTAACAAGCCCCAAAAAAGGGACTACGTAAGCCGTTGCGTAGGTTTTGTTAAAAAACCTAAAGTCGAATCCCAAAGTTACGGTTCGCGGGTTTTTCCAGTCTCCTGTTGTAACGGTAGGCGAAGCTAATTCGGCATAAGTGCCTGTTTTAGTAGTTAGGGTGTAGGACAAATTTTGGCTGTGAGCAAACATGGCTCCGCCGATAAAAGCAAATAAAGTAATTACTTTTTTCATAGTTGTTAAATGGGTTATACGCACTTACACGTACAAAACATGAAAAGGGTTGTGTGAGATGAAAAAAAATTAAGAGGTAAAGGTTATGTTAGGAAGGTTGTAATGCCGCTACCATTTTCAATACATCAATAGACAATGCGCATTTAAAGTGTCCTTTAGGGCAGGCTTTGTGGCCGTGGAGTCCGCAAGGACGGCAATCCAAAGCAAGGTCTGTTTCAATAATGGCGCTGTTATCACTCAACGGGCCGAAACCAAAGGAAGGAACCGTGCTGCAAAACATGGCTCTTGACGGGGCATTAACGGAGCTGGCAAGGTGCAACGGAGCCGAATCGTTGGTATAATTCATTACCGCATCGCGCATCAAAGCGGTGGTTTGCAACAAGCTTAATTTTCCTGCCAAAATATGAATGGATAGAGCAGGGTTGTTCACTTGTTTAACTATCTCACCGCAAAGCTCATTATCGCCGGGGCCGCCTAATACATACACCGAAATAGGAGAGGGGATGGCGTTTAAAAACTCTACCCATTTTTCTTGAGGAAACTGCTTGGTAAACCATACTGAAGCAGGTGCAATACAAATGTATTTTTCATTCTTATAGCTGCTTACAAAATTGTAATCGGCGTTTGTGGGATATAATTTTGGGCGGGCGGGGGTAGTATCTGTAATGTCTTGCACCAATGCATGGTTACGCTCAATTTCGTGGCGTTGGTATTGGTGCGGTATTCGTTGCGTAAATAAAAACGATAACGGATTTTTGCTAAAACCAACGGTTTGTTTTCCTCCTGAAAATGCAGTGAGAAAACCCGAAGCTGCAAAGCGTTGCAGGTTGATTACCATATCATACTTAGTGTTTCGTATGGTTTTCAATAGCTGCCACAAGTGTTTGTATTTGCCCTCTTTTTTATTCCAAACAAGCAGGGTGTTTATAAAAGGATGTCCGGCATAAAGGCTCTCGTTTCCTTTACGAACTAAAAAATCAATACGGGCATTGGGATGATGTTGGTGCAGTTTTTCAAGCACACCACTTGCCAAAATAGCATCGCCTATAAAGGCCGTTTGTATTACCAGTATTTTTTGAAGCGAAACTGCGCTCATTGAGTGCAAAGATATAGTGTTAAATGGCTTGTTAAGCGTTTACAGCTAAATGGAATTTGTTTATTGAAAGGCAGGTTTAACTAACAGGGTGTTTTCTTTTTCAACCACTACCTGACCCGCAGCAGCTCCTTTAGGCTTGCGTACGTACTTTTTCTCGGTGTAAATGACAGGACAAAGACTATCGGTACGGCCTTTTGAAAAATAGGCCGCTAACGATGCTGCGTATTCCAACACATCAACGGGAACGGTTTGTCCGGGTTTGGTTTTTATTACCACGTGCGAGCCTGCCAAACCGCGGGCGTGTAGCCATACATCGTTTTTGGCTGCGTGTTTTTGGGTAAGTAAATCGTTGTTTACTGAGTTTTTACCCACTAAAATGGTGTATCCGCTCTTTTCAAACTCTTTAAAAAGGGTAGGTTTATCAATATTTTCGGTGGCTTGTTTGTCCTTTTCCATGCCGCGCAAGCTTTTACCATCGGCAGCTTGCAGTGCGGTTTCCAGTTTTTCTGAAATTTCGACAAGTTCTGTTTCAGCCTTTTGCAGGTTGTCTTGCAGTACCTCTATTTCCTTTACTTGGTTTTTGGCCTTGCGGTAATAGTTTTCTGCATTCTCTTGCGGGGTAAGCTCTTTTTTAAGTTTTATATCAATGTTTTGGTTGGTATAAAAGTTAAGCAAGGTGGTTTTTTCAAGTCCCTTTTGCAGTTGGTAAAGATGTGCCATCAAAATATCTCCGATGTGGTTGTAAGGAGTTTGTGTGGCAATGGTATTCAGCTTGGTTTTTTTCGAGTGGATTTCCTTCTCCAGCTTCTCTTTGCGCTGTTTAAGGGTGTTTACAAGGTTATTTTTCTTTTCCTCAAAAAAGTACTTGCCTAAATACAAGCGGGCAAAATCATTCTGAGCGGTTATTGCATCGGTATAGTCGCCTAATACTTCGCCTTTGTTATAAAAGGTAAGCGCATATCCGTTGTTGGTTTTGCTGATATAAAATTGTGATGTAGCCAGGGTGTTCAACACCCGTTCTGCCATTTGCTTCTTTTGTGCGGTATCGGCCTCAAAATATCCTGTGCTGTTCAATTCTTCAATTGCATCTGCGGGTATAAAAGGTAGTTTTTTTGCTACCTCAGCGGTAGTAGCCGCAGCTTGCAATAAATCACTAACGGCTATGGTTTGTGGGGCTGTTATTTGGGCAAAGTCGAGTTGTGTATCGGCTTTCAGTTGTTTTCTGAAAACATCCACTACAGTGTTTTGGTTGAGTGATATCACGTTCCCGTTTTTGCCAAACAGTTTAATATAAAGGTATAGGCCGCCGGAAAACTGTATGTGAAAGCTACGTTCAAAATCGTGCACCTTTACCTCAACCACTACTTTTGATTCAAACAGCCTGAATTGTGGTTGTTTGTTTTTGGGTAAGGGAGCATCAATAGGGAAGGAGAGAACACTATCAGTATTGATGGTGTTGAATTTTATGGGGAAATAACTGCCATCAGTAGTTTTAAACAGCAACCACAATTCTTGCTTTGAAGTGCTGAAACCTTCAACAAATAATGCCCCTTGCAAGATGCTATGCAATTTTGCGGTAAGGTGCTTTAAGAAGTAGTAGTTATTGTGGTTCAACGTTCAGGTGCTAATGGGGTAATTGTTAAAGTTAGCTTTAACAATCAGGCAATTAGTATTATTGAGCTGTGGCAGGGGTTGTGGCAGCAGCAAATGCCTCTTCGTAAGTTTGGCAATAGCCTAATGCAACAAGCTCGTTGTCAATATCAGTAAGGGCAACGGGTTTGCCGTCAGTTACCCAAATGGTATGCTCAAACTGTGCACTTAATTTTCCGTCAATCGTGCGGGCTGTCCAGCCGTCGCGCTTGTCTACTTTGCTGCGGGCTTTACCGGCGTTTATCATCGGCTCCACAGTAAAAGTCATTCCTGCTTTCAGCTTAGGGCCGCTGTTCTTATCTCCAATATGGGTTACCTCAGGGTCTTCATGGAATTTTAAACCTACACCGTGTCCGCAAAACTCATACACAGTACTGTACCCGTGTTTGGTGGCGTGGCGGTTAATGGCAAAACCAATGTTTCCTAAGTAATTACCGGGAGTACATTGCTCAATACCCAAAGACATTGCTTCTTTGGTTACTTTCACCAATTTTTTGGCATACTCACTCACTTCGCCCACTTCATACATTTTGCAGGTATCGCCAAAGTAGCCTTTTAAAATAGTGGTAACATCAATATTCACAATATCACCGTCGCGCAAAGCATACTGGTTGGGTACACCGTGACATATCACATCGTTAGGGCTGATGCAACTACCGTATTTATAACCTTTGTATCCTATAGTAGCTGGGGTAGCACCGTGGTCGCGTACGTATTCCTCGCACTTTTTGTTGATGAACTCGGTGGTGTTACCGGGTATCACAAATTGCTCAAGGTATTTAAGGGTTTGGGCAGCCAAAACGCTGCTGTTCCTAATTCCCTCTATTTGTTCAAGATTTTTTAAAACAACTGCCATTTTAATTAAGGTACAAAGATACCACTAAGTTTTAGGATTTGCTGAATTTGAAACTTTCAATTGCTTAGTGTTTGTTGTATTATTTGTGTTGTAGAGACCTTCATTTATCGTTTTGCTGGATTACCAATTATTCAATTAGCTTGAATCCAACAGTTTTTACCCGTTTGGTAGGTATTCCGTCAACGTCCTCTTCCAGAATCATGGCTTGGGCTGCCGGTGTGCTAAACACCTGCTGCATATTTTGTATGGCTCCGGCGGGTACTTTAGCTGCTTGTAATTGCTGCAAAAGGTGCTCACCGTTCAGCTTGGCCGATAGTTCGTTTAGCAATAAAACCAACTGCGGACGGTTTGTTACACGGGCAGGGTTGGTAGCAAAACGCTCGTCAGCGGCAAGGTTAGCATCGCCTAATAATTCGCACAAATGTGCAAACTGTTGGTTGTTACCAACTGCTAATACTATTTGGTATCCGTCGGCACAGTTTAAAATATCACCATAGGGGCAAATATTATAATGGGCATTGCCAATACGGTGCGCTACTTGGCCCGCCATTAGCCAATTGGTAGCCATATTACTTAGCATTGCAAGGCCACTATCGTACAATGTAGTGCTAACATGGCAGCCATTACCTGTTTTTTCGCGTTGCCACAAGGCCAGTAATATCCCTTGTTTCAGTTGGTGTGCGGCCAATAAATCAATCATGGCAAAAGGCATTTTTACGGGGCCGCTATCGGGCGTACCGTTCATGCTCATGTAGCCTACTTCGGCTTGCAACACTACATCAAATGCCGCACGGGGGTCATTATTGCCGTAACCCGTCAACTCTGCATAAATAAGTTTCGGGTTAATGGCTTTAAATGTATCGTAATCCATACTCAGCTTTTGAGCATCGCCGGGTTTATAATTGGCAACTAAAATATCAGCTGACTTTGCCAATTCATACACCTGCTGTTTTCCTTCGGGACTTTTTAGGTCAAGAAACAAATGTTGTTTCCCCCAGTTTACCGCGCAGAAGTATGCTGATAAAGGATTGTCAATGCTTTCGGTGGGTAATTTCCAACTGCGGGTTACATCGCCGCCTGTGGCCGGATTTTCAATCTTAATCACTTCCGCACCCAGTTCAGCTAAAAACATCCCCACGGCGGGGCCTGCCAGCACTGAAGCCAGCTCAATAACTTTTATACCTTGAAGGGGCTTGTCAAGCATTGGTTGCAGGGTAATAGAACGAAAGCAATTTGTAGATGTACAAGAACACAAAAATGGCGTTGGCTAATAAAATGCCTACAATTTTTGAGCGGGTATATTTAATCTCAGGTCTGAACTCAGTTTTGGTGGGGAACAACATTACGATAAAACCCAATAAAGAACCCGCTAATGCTGCACCCCAAAAAGGAAACAATATATAGCCCATTTGGTAAGCAGTATTATGCTCAGGCTTTTGCACGTAGGTGTGCACTGCTGTGAACATATTGAAGGCAAACAGCGCCAACGAAATGTAGATGTATTTTTTCGCGATGCCGAAATCTATTGCAGTTTTTTTCATGGGCTGCAAAGGTAGTGAACAAAGTTTTTTTAGAGGGCTTTTTAGCGGATAAGTTTCACTACACCGTTTTTGGTGTAGGTGCGCAATATCTTATCATTATATCCTTGGTAGCGCAGCCTCCACAAATAAGTATCGGTAGGCAAAAAGGCATTTTTATAGGTGCCGTCCCAGCCTTTTTTTGGGTCATTGCTTTCAAAAACTTTCTCGCCCCATCTGTTATATATCTCAATTCCGTAATTAAATACCTCAGTATAAACGGGGGCAAAAGTGTCGTTCAGCAAATCATTATTAGGACTAAAGGCCTCGGGCATTAATAGCCAGTTATCGCACAATGTAAAAATCTCTACCGAGTCTTGTGCCTCACAGCCGTTGGTATTGGTTACATGCACCCTATACCAACCTGTTTTTGTGGCGGTATGGGTTGCGTTGGTGGTTAACCCCGGTTCCCATAAATACGTTGCAAAGCCACTTGCTGCATTTAGGTTCAACGTTTCCCCCTCTTCTTCACACAAAAAATAAGTACTGTCAAAAAAATCTACTTCTAATTTGGGGTAATAATTGATAGCTATAGTGTCACTTTCAGCACATTTGGGGCCTATACTAATTCTTAGGGAATATGTCCCCGCTGTATCCACAAACAGTATCGTGTCTTTGCTGCCGTTGTTCCATGTATAGTCAAAATTGCCTTTAGGGCCTTGCAGGGTTATTGAGTTTTCAAAGCAAAGCGTGGTATCGGTACCTAAGTTTACTTTTGGCGGGGTTATAATCGTTACTTCTTTAAAAATACTGTATTTGAGTCCGCATAAGAACCAACTTAACGATACATTGTAAGAGCCTGTATCGGTAAAGGTGTGCGAGGGAATATCTTTGGTTGAGGTGTTGTTTGCACTTGCAGGGTCGGCAAAATCCCACAATAGCGAATCTAAAAATGGCATGTTCGACGGTGTAAACACTGTAGTATCTTTGTAGCAGGTGTTTTTTACATCAATTTTAGTGGTAATTACTGTATTTCCCGGTGTTGAAACATCGTACATAATTATGGGAAATCTCACTGCTGTTTTACCATTACTTAACGTAATGTTATTTGTCATATAGGCAGCCGCCAGCGAAAACAAATCAGGTTTTTCAATCACATCTATACTCCCGCTTGGGTTGCCCGCTATGTTTTTTGTAATGTATATCTTACCGTCAGGCCCGAGTTTAATGTCGTTGTAAGCTTGGATACTGTTAGCTATCTCTTGGCTCGACTGAAAATCGTTGCCGCTGTATTGTACTACCCGCCCTTGGCTTTGACCAAAAATTGCATACATCTGCAAATTAGAAGGGGAGAAAGCTATACTTTTAGCGTTGTTCCATCCTGCACCAATGGGTAGGTTTCTGGGCGTTCCAACTGTTCCGCAGGTTTTGCTGAAACTATATTGGTTGATGGCAGCCGTTGTGGGGGAGTTAAATGAAATAAAAATTTTATCTCCTGAACGATTGGTAACCAAATCGCCTAACGTAGTTATACCGTTATGGAAACCCATAATCGATCTCACAGGGGCTTGTATTCCCGCATTTGTAATCGGATAACACTCAAAAGTATCGTTTCCGTTACTTCCTCTAAATGTTATCAGCCAATAACTGTCGGTAGTTCCGTGCCTCGCTATGGTAAATTTGTTAGCAATGGTGGGTGCCAACAAATTATCAGTAGAAATTACCTTACCCAATCCGCCGTTTTCAGTCATATCAATCAAGGCGTATCGAAGCTGGCCATTATTATACATGAATACATAGTGCTGGCCTGCCTTTACAGGATTAGGACATGAAGTAACGTGGCCGCATACGGGGTTTGACAGTATGCTTGCACCGTTATCCATTACTGTATTGTTGCGATTCCATACAGTAATACCATCGGTATAAAAAAGCAGTTGTCCGGTAGCCGCATCTGAGATTGTGGTACTAACAATGCTTGTAATTTGAGAAGCGTTTGCTACTTCAACTGGTGCTGTGCCCGCATTAAAGTTAAATGCTGTATTGGCACCAAAATACCAGTTTTCATACTGCCGTTGTGCCTGTGCTGTTGTCGCCTCAAGGCATAACCAACACATAAATAATATAGCACAAAGGCGGTTGTAATTCATACGCAATAATAATGACGCAAAACATACATACTCTGTTGTGCCTGTATATTTTTTATAACAAACATATCCTGTGGCCTGATTTTTGGCTATGTTGCCCGCAAAACAATTAAATTTGCCCCGTGATTAGGTATATACTTACTTTATTGCTGTTAGTTATTACAGGCTCCGCGCTGTTTGCCCAAACCGATACGGTGGCAACCATTGATACGGGTATTGTAGTAAACCAAGCGTTACCAGTAGCTAAAAAGAGCATTGTAGAAGTAGATACTCCGCCTGCACATTCACCTAAAAAGGCCATGATATACTCGGCTCTTTTGCCCGGTGCCGGACAAATTTATAATAAGAAATACTGGAAAGCACCCGTTGTGTGGGCAGGTTTTGCAGTGTTTGGCTACTTTATCAATCAAAACAACCGCGAGTACAAGCGGTTTAGAAAAGCATATAATTACAGTGTTGATACGCTTACATCAACGGTTTCTGAGTTTCCTAACGCCGACCCGGCATTGTTGGCCAACGAGAGGGACATTTACCGCAAGTGGCGCGATTTATCAATTATACTTACGGTTGGCTGGTATGCTTTAAATATTATTGATGCCAATGTAGATGCTCACTTGTTTGAGTTTAATGTGAACGATGTTGCTACTTTGCGCTGGGAGCCCACTTTCAATATGGCATATCAACAGCCTAATGCCCCTTTTAGCGGAGGTGTAAGGTTAAGTTTAGGGTTTTAGTTCAAGCAAATTTTACGATGGAAATAGTTTCTTACGAACCTCACTATGCTGCGCATTTTGAGCGGTTGAACAAAGCATGGCTTGAAAAATACTTTTATGTAGAACCTATTGATGAATATGTATTGGCTAACCCTCAAGAGGCCATTCTTGACCACGGCGGAAAGATTTTGTTTGCCAAACACGAAGGGCAAATTATCGGCACTATAGCCATGAAATGGCAGAGCGAAGGGGTCTTGAACTTACCAAAATGGGAGTTGATGAAGCTTTTCAAGGGTTAGGCGCGGGTAAACTTTTGTTTGAAACCGCACTCACCACGGCCAAACAAATGGGCGCTCTTCGTATTATCTTATATTCAAATACTATACTGGCACCTGCCTTATCCATTTATCGTAAATACGGTTTTGTAGAAGTTCCGTTAGAGAAGGGCTTATACAAAAGGTCGGATATTAAAATGGAGCTACCGGTTACAAGCCACATATAGATTTTCATTTTCATCACCCCCCATCTATTCTTAGTAAATTATCGGTTTCTTTAGCCTTCGTATTGGCAAACAGACAGTTATTACTCTGTATGTTATTTCATGCTTCTAAAATGTATATTATAATATACAATAAAAAGCCAAATAACGGGTTTTATCACCCTTTACTGAATGGGTGGTTTCATAGTACCTTGCATATGTGTTCATAATTCATAGAGTTAAAACATCGCTTTTATAAAGCATTAATACTCTGATGATATGGAGTGTAGCCCTGCAATTGCACACACACGTTAAAGGGCGTTGGCTTATTGTATATGTTTACGGTTGATGAAGGTAATCTCATTAGCTTCATAATCGTACAAAGGCTTCTCGCCTAGTTTTTCAAGAACTTCCTTTTGCATAAAGTACTCTTTGCGTATGTCGGTTAAAGTTTTTGGCGATTTTGCTATGCCAATAAATTCTTTTCCGTCAGTTGATGTTGCAATGGTATAACTGCCATTTTCACTATCAATATGCCAAAGTGAGACTTGAGTATGTTTTGTATTTTTAAGGGAATCAATCAGTGATGCATAATCGCCGCCGGTGCCCCTCAATACATTAAGGTTAAAAATTTCTATTACGGTTTTTACCGATGGGTAAGCTGCATTTGGTTGTGGTGCCGTAAAAGCAATTTCATTCTCAGTATCGGCATAGCAAAGCTTTGCCAACTCGTTAGATGCTGAAAACGAAATTAATAACGAAAGCAGCCCATCAAAGCGTTTTTGTATATCGCTCATGGGTTTTTTAGTAGTTAAGTAGTTAAGTCTCCAAATATAGCATAATATTGAATTAACAATAAAATCCTTTCGACGAATGTCTTTGTTTTTGCTATTGTAATTTTTCTATAAATTCGTTGTTACTATTATCTTAAAATTAAAAACTAATATGTATAAGCGTATCAAATTGTTAGTTGCGTTTGCAGCCTTTATAATGGCTTTGTGTCACACAGCAAGCGCTCAACGTTCAAACTACACTGAAGACGATATTATCATCATGCGCAGCCAAGAGGATGTATGTCGCAATATTATGATGTTGCTCGAAGAAAAGAATGTTGATAGTGCGCTGTATTATTTTCATAAAAAAGACAAGGCTATTAAGAAAAAGTTAACGGATATATCTACTGCAATACAGCAATACAAAGGTAAGTTTACGTTTGAAATTTCGCCCGATGCGGTGAGCGAGCAAGAGAACCATTACTACTGCAAATACACTACTGATGAAGGAGTTACTGTGAAATACCGGGTGGATTTTGCTTTCGGTAGGTTTGATAAAGATTACAAAGTTGACAGGATTGTTGAATCGAAGCCTAAAACGCCTGCGCCTAAAACAAAGAATAAAAATAAAAAATAGCGTTGCCTGCTGTTACTGAGTTTGAGTTTAAAAAGATGCCCCTTGAGCAACGTTACAAGGCGTTGGAACAAGAAGGACTTTTTATTGAACGCCGCATATACAGGGGCATGGAAGTGTTTTGTACAAAATGGATCACTTTTACGTTGAAGCTTGGAAAAGATATATGCTGAGTGAAGTATGCTGGATTGAGGTAGTACCTGAAAAATCGCTTGAAAAGTATGCGGATTCAGTGAATTTAAAAAAGCTATTGGGAAACTGATTCTTCAGCCAATACCTCACTGAGAGCTTCAAGTATTACTTTGCAAACTTCCTTAATCTCTTCATCGGTAATAATTAAGGGGGGGGCAATGCGCATCTTATGGCCACAGTGTAAAAACCAATCGGTAATTACTCCCTTGCTTATGCATTTAGAAATCACAGCTTTATTAAAAGGTTCGTCTCCTAAATCCAAGCCAAGCATCAGCCCGGTTCCGCTGATTGATTTAATGGCTTGATGCTGCAACAGTTGCTTAAACAGCAAGCTTTTTTGTGTTACTAAGGGTATCAAACCGGTATTGTTTAAAAAATCAATGCCGGCCAAAGCAGCAGCACAACATACCGGATGTCCTCCAAACGTTGTAATGTGCCCCAACACAGGGTTTTGTGCAAGGTTGTCCATTAATGTGCGGTTGGCAATAAAAGCGCCCAATGGCATACCTGCACCCAATGCCTTAGCTAATACCAAAATATCGGGCTCAATACCAAAATGCTCAAAGGCAAACCATTTTCCGGTGCGTCCCATCCCGCACTGTATTTCATCCAATATCAGCAAGGTGCCTGTTTGGTCGCACTTCTTGCGCAGTTGCAAAAGAAACTCTTGTGTAGGGGCAATGTAACTCGCTTCACCTTGTATGGTTTCTAATACCACGCAGGCCGTTTCAGAGGTAATACTGTCTAACGATTGAATGTTGTTGTACTCAATAAAACCAACGTTTGGCAACAAGGGACGGTATGCAGCCGTATAATACTCAGCATCCATAAGGCTTAACGCACCTTGAGTAGAACCGTGGTAGGCATTTTTTGCCGCTACAATATGATGGCGGCCGGTGGCACGTTTGGCCAATTTCACAGCACCTTCAATCGCTTCAGAGCCTGAGTTTACAAAATATACCGAGTTGAGTGATTGGGGTAAAAGGCTGCACAAACGTTCGGCCAGCAATACTTGTGGCTTTTGTACATATTCACCGTACACCATCAAATGGAGGTGTTTTTCGGTTTGGGTAGTTATGGCCTTAATAATATGGGTATTGCCGTGTCCGCAATTACTTACCCCAATGCCCGATATAAGATCGGCATAACGTTTACCGTCAGTGCCGTACAAGTAAATACCTTCAGCCCTTTCAATATCCAATAGCATCGGTGCATCAGAGGTGGGGGCAAGGTGTTGTAAAAAAAGCTGGCGTAGGGTATGCATGGTGCAAAAATAAAAAGTCCCGCTCACAACCGTGGCAGGACTTTTTTAGTTTTTAACTCTCTCTTTAGAGCGAAATGATTACTTCACTTTAGCTGAAAGCTCAGAACCGGGTTTAAATTTCACTACTTTTTTAGCTGAAATTTTGATTTCTTTTCCGGTTTGAGGGTTGCGGCCTGTACGGGCAGCACGTTTAGCTACTGAAAAAGTACCAAAGCCTACAAGGATAACTTTGTCACCTTTTTTCAAAGCTGCAGAAGAAGCATCCAAAAATGAATTCAAAGCAGCTTGGGCTTGAACTTTAGTAATTTTCGCATCGCTAGCGATTGAGTTGATCAAATCTGATTTGTTCATAGGTCGAAAGGTTAATGGTTACTTAATTTTCAAAAGGTTAATCAAACTTACTACAAATTTTGATAGATGCAATACCTAAAGTAAAAAAAATTCGGCGCAAACGCTTGTTAGTGCTCGATTTTTTAAAAAAGTACACTAAAATATACAGGTTTCACGCGGGTTTGACACTTATTCACATTAAAAGATAATAGTGTTGATAACGGTTTTGGGTGATATAACGGGCCCTTGAAATACAAATTTGGCCTGTTCGTAGTACACTTTTCGTTCGTTCAATAAATTGCTGATATGTTTCTCCAAAGCCTTGCCTTTTTTCTGTTTTAATATAGGCCTGTGCTGAGTTTGCGGACTAAGTCTTTCATAAAGCTCTTCAATATCTTGCTTTAAATAGATAGTTGTGCCGTGTTGGTTCATCCACTCCATGGTATCTTTATAACACGGCAGTCCGCCGCCTGTAGCAATCACTACATTATCAACCGTTGCTACGCTTTCAAGTATATTTCTTTCCTCACGCCTGAAACTGCTTTCGCGGTGCTCAGCAAAGTATTCGGCAATGGTTTGTTTAAAACGCAACTCAAATACTTGGTCGGTATCAATAAAAGTGTAGCCGAGCTCTTTTGCCAATTGGTGGCCCAAAGGGGTTTTGCCTGCCCCCATAAAGCCAATTAAGAATAGTACCATTTAGTTTATGTTTACCCTGGGGTCTAAAACTTTATACATAATATCAACCATAATGTTCATGGCGATAAAAACAACTGCAATTAGTAGTATGGCTCCCATAACTACCGGATAGTCTGATTTTTCTAATGCTTCAACGGTTACTTTACCCACCCCGCGCCAGTTAAAAATGTACTCAACAAAAAACGAGCCTGCAAGCAACGATGCAAACCACCCCGAAATGGAAGTTATAACGGGGTTTAAGGCATTCTTTAATGCGTGACGCCATATTACCTGCCTGTGGCTTAATCCTTTTGCGTAGGCCGTTCGTATATAGTCTTGCCCCATCACCTCAATCATACTGCTTCGGGTTAGCTGTATAATAATTGATAAAGGACGTATGCCCAATGCAAGTGTGGGTAATATTAAATTGCTGAAACTGTAATAACGATGGTAGTTACCGTCGTAATCCACCCAGCTGCCTGTCATATTAAGTCCTGTATAGTTGCTAAGCAGGTAACCGAACAACCAGGCAATAATGATAGCAGCAAAAAAGGAGGGTAGGGATATACCCAAAGTGCTGGTGAATAAAATTGCCCTATCAGTAAAGGTGTTTTGGCGGAGTGCGGCAATGATACCCAACAATATGCCCAGCACAGCGGCAAACAGTATGGATGCGGTGGCTAAAACAGCAGTGCCCGCAAACGATTCAGCCAGTAGTTGCGATACCTTTTTTTTGCTTTGGTAGGAGCGGCGCAGGTAGGGTTGCTTTATTACAACATCCGTTTGGCCGGCAGTAAAAAGGCACAGGTAGCTATACTTTTCTTTGTTTTCTTGTGTTGATTGATGAAACGACAGGGGAGATAAATCGTTGATATAAAGCAGTAACTGAGTGCCTTTGGGTTTATCAAGCCCAAACTCTTTTTTTATGGCATCTTTTGTTAAAACATCATCGCGTTGCCCTGCCATTATTTCAGCAGGGTCGGGAAACCAAGCAAACAAAACAAACACCATTAGCACAATGCCGATTAAAACCAGCAAGCCATACAATAGCTTTTTTGTGATAAAGGTTAGCATACAATTCTAAATTTCAAATTTTGAATTTGAAATTGTTGGAGTTCAAAAAACTCAGTTTAATTTTTCTTAGCCATCAGTTTCCTGATTTTTTCAGCTTTGGGTATGCTGCGGGCAGGCCATGAATCTATAACCACGCTGCCTTTCATCAAAATCAATCCCGCATTGCTGCGTATCATTGATTTAAGCATTTTGGCATCGGTATTATAAAAATCAAATATCAGTCCATACTCGTGGCGTGTTTTTTCTGCATCATCAAGGGTAGTAGCTGTTAACCCCCAAACTTTTTTGCCGTCTTTCTCAATAAACTCCTTAGCCAGTTCAGCCACTTTCTTCATGCCGTTTTTGCGGGCGTGTTCCAAGTCATACGATATCACCAACAACTGATAATCATTATTGCGCAGCATGGTATCTTTAAAGTCCACATTGTCTTTAGTAAACATTGTGAAACCCATAATCTTTGGCTGGCAACCTTTAATAATCACCTTGTCTCTTCGGTCGATAAACTTAGCATCCGTAGGTATTTTACCAGTCATCATATCATCGTATGAAAACTCGGTATCAACCCCTTTTACATTGTATATAAATACGTTTTGTACACTGTCTTTGGGTGCATCTGGGGGGCAAGTTATCAGAGTTGCTACGTCGTTATCGTTTTGCCAGTTAAGGAAGTTAACCATAGGCAAATACATGTTACAATATACAGTGAACACTGTAAATGCTACTGACAATGTAACAATAATATTGGTTTGCATAGTGCGCGAGAAGATGGAACGCGTATGCTTACGACGGATGAAGATGATAATGATGAATGCCAACAATATCAAATCTTTATAAAACGATTGCCACGGAGTTAGTTTTATAAACTCACCAAAGCAACCGCAATCCGTCATGTAATATATCTTTTTGGGATCAAAGCCAAATAAACCGGCAAACCATTTGGTAGTGCCGCTGTCGGGGTTTTCAAAAAACCAGTTGCTTATGGCGGTAAAGCCGGTTAGCATGGTAAAAAATATAATCATACCCAGTATCAGGCTACCGGTTACTTTCATTCGGGTGCCCATAAGCACAGCAAAGCCAAGCACCATTTCAAGCACGCTGATAAACATGGCTTGATATAAGGCTGTTGATGAAAGAAAATTGAGCCCGAAAACGTGGTAGTATTCTTCTAACTTATACGAAAAACCAAGCGGGTCGTTGGCCTTCACAAAGCCCGAAAAAATAAATAATAGCCCAACTAAAACGCGGCTGATAACTGCTAGTACTTTCATGCGGGTAGTATTTCATTTAATCGAATCAGTGCAAAAACTGAATAGTTAATAATGTCTAAAAAATTAGCATCAACACCTTCTGAAATAAGAGTTTTCCCCTTATTGTCTTCAATTTGTTTAATACGCAACAGCTTCATCAAAATCAAATCGGTATAGGTGCTTATTCTCATATCTCTCCACGCCTCACCATAGTCGTGGTTCTTGTCCTCCATCAAATTCTTTGCCCATTTTGCTTTTTTATCAAATAAATCGGCCAAAGTATCGGTGCTAATCTCAAGTTCTTCCTCTTTTGGCAGCTCCATTTGTATTAGAGCTATTATGCAGTAATTAATTATGCCTGCGTATTCGCCTTCAACCCCCTCGTCAATTTTTTGCGTACCTTTTTCTTCAATACTTTTAATACGCTTCGCCTTTATATAAATTTGGTCGGTGATGGATGTTTGCCTCAAAATACGCCAAGCAGTACCGTAGTCGGTATTTTTTTTCATAAAAATATCCCTGCAGCGGCTTATAACTGTATCGTATTGTTGTGACGTTGGATTCAAACTGGTATAGTTTTGTGTGTTGCTGTTACTTTGCAAAATACTGTAAAATATGTTTTGTGCCGACTAAAATAAATAAACAATTGATAGCCCCCAAACTGATAAAACCCACATATACCCTTAACTGTAGGGGAAAATTGCTGACTCTGACCCCGCCCCGTGTTATGGGAATACTGAATACAACGCCCGATTCGTTTTTTGATGGAGGACAGTATAATGCTGTGGATAACGCACTGATTAGAACCGAGAAAATGCTTACCGAGGGGGCGGATATTATAGATGTGGGCGGATATTCAACCCGTCCGGGTGCAGTTGAAATTACCCTTGATGAGGAGCTGAACAGGGTAGTGCCTGTTATAGAGGCTATCATCAAACGATTCCCTGAATGTATTATTTCAATAGATACTTTTAGAGCGCCGGTGGCAAAAGCGGCCATAGAAAGTGGTGCAAGCATTATTAACGACGTTTCAGCTGGCGATGATGACGAATTGATGATACCCTTGGTGGCCAAACTAAATGTACCGTATATAGTTATGCATAAACAGGGTAAGCCACAAACCATGCAGCAAAATCCTATTTATAACGATGTGGTGAATGAGGTGTTGGGATACTTGGCCGCAAAAGTTGCTTTACTGCAAAAACTGGGTGTACACGATATTGTTATAGACCCCGGTTTTGGTTTTGGAAAAACGATAGATCATAATTTTTCGCTTCTAAAAAATATCGAAAAATTCGCACTACTAAATGTGCCAATTTTGGCAGGTGTTTCACGCAAAAGTTTAATTAATAAAGTATTGGGCATAAAAGCTGCCGAAGCTTTAAACGGTACTACTGTGCTTAATTCACTCGCCTTGCTTGGGGGCGCAAACATATTGCGTGTGCACGATGTTAGGGAGGCAAAAGAAGCCGTTAATCTTGTGGTTAAGTATCAGCAAGCTGAGTAAAATATTGTATATTAAAAGCTACATCTTGCGTAGTTTCACAGAAAATAAAACCGTGTTTTCACCGTAGAATTAACAGAATATTACCCATAAAATTGTAATTATAAATGCAATTGCGTTTCATGATTTATGGGGGTACTAAAGATACATGGGCTTATTAGATTGGATCAGTTTTGGCCGAGAGGTAAATCGGCTGCCGACGTTTCGAAAATCAAAATAACAGTTGATAACAATTCTTTTCAATTTCAGAATGAGGATACTGCTGATTTTGAGGTGATAAGTTTGTTTAATGATGCTTATTCGGGCCAAGGTAGAAAAAAACAAAAACTAATTAAAAGGGGTATGCAAATTGAAGCTCGTTTGCAAGGCACAGATGCCCCTGAATTACACTACAAGTTGTGGGGGCCTACGCCAACAAAACACCCTACCAAAAAAGGGAATTTATTGAGCATAGACTATGAGCAACTAATTTTGATAAACAACTCGGCTGATTTTAGGCAGCCCATGGCAGAAACCGCATCGGTAAAGTTATTAGAGTTGCTAAGTAAAAGCGCCAAAGCAGGGCAGGTAGCCTGTACGTTTTTGTCCACTGTAAACCGCCCCGAAGATGCCTGCGATGTTTATGGGCGTTTTGTGGGCGATGTTTTTATTGAAGTAAAAAACAAGCGGGTATGTATTAATCATTGGTTGCTTGAGAAAGGATTTGCTTTCCCTGCGTTGTATAGCGGCATGGCAACAAACGAAATAAAAAGCGTGCTTGAGGCTGCACAAAAGGGCAGAGACTCCAAAAGTGGCGTGTATGCACTGTATAAAGATTATTTTGGCGTTTTTGATAACAAATTACGCTATCGTAACCCTGCTATGGTGGGAAAAAACAACTCATCTACGGCTACAGATAAAGGGCATTTAATTCATCCCAAAATATACCGGCGGTGGTGTGTGTATCATATTTATAAGATGGCTAAGGTAGATATTGGTACGTTTAGCGAATACCTGAAAGCCTGCGGGGATATGTTTTACTACACAACAGATTATCTTAAAAATACAGGGAAACAACCCCAGCAACATTTTTTACACGATGTGGTGAAAGGCAACCGTCTTATAGTGCCTGTGCATGATATTGTGTTTATTGAAAAAGAAGCTACGATTGTGCAGGGAGATGGGATGAGTAATGTGATTTAGCTATATTTATAGCCGATATTCACACACTATGGCAGCTAACGAAGTAATTACAAACCGAGTGCGGGAAGCCTTGATGCACTTGCCTGATGTGCAAGAGAAAACCATGTTTAACGGGTTGTGTTTTATGGTGGAGGACAAGATGTGCATTTGTGTGAACGAGGACGAAATTCTTTGCCGTATCGGGTCAAAAAAAATTAGTGAGGTAATAGAAACCAACGGATGCCGTCAAATGATACACAATGGCAAACCTATGAAGGATTATGTATTTGTGAGCAATACCCTTATCGAAACCCCTGTCGGACTTAGCTATTGGGTTCAACTTTGTTTAGCTTTTAACAAAGAAGCCAAATCATCGAAAAAGAAAAAATAACGCATTACTCTTTAAACTGTAAACCCGCTTCATTCAATGCCTTTTGAAGCTTGGGTATGGAGCTGGGTCCCATGCCGTGAAGTGCTAAAATTTCTTTTTTGCTATAAGTAGCCAATTGCTCCAACGTATAAATACCCTTATTTTCTAATGCCCTGCGAGCCGGTGCTCCAAGCAAAGTTAAAAAACCATTTTTGGGCTTACGTTCATTTTCGCAAACCGGACAGGTAGGGCAATCACTACTTTTATAATACTGATGACCTTGCGGACAGGTTCGTAATACGGACATTTGTATTATTTTATCTGATTTTTTAGCTGTTCAAAAAGAGTTTTCATGGTGGTATTTTCTTTCACAGTATAACCCCCTTTGCCAATTTCATCATGCGCAAAGTCTTTGCGCGATTGTGTAACAGGGTGCGAGCTTAAAAACTCAGGAACTTCTTGCCCTTTGGTTTCTTCCTCCAACTTCTCAAACAGTTGTAGCATTCCCTGTGGGTCAATATTGTTTTGCACCAGTAGTTTAAAACCCTCCTCGTCTGCTTCGTGTTCAAGACTTCGGGAGTAGCCCAAATCCTTCAACGAGTTGGCATGTTCGCCAATAATACCTGCAACTCCGCCAACATCACCCAAAATTGCTGTAATAAATAAATAATTACCCAACGAGCGGAAAATGGAACGGGTAGTATGCCTGTGCTGCACGTGGCTAAACTCATGGCCAAGCAGAGCCGCCAATTGCGGGTAAGCATCCATCTTATTCAGTATTCCGTCAAATACCACAATGTTTCCGCCGGGCATGGCAAAAGCATTTACCTGAGCGTTTTTTACCACCGTAATTCGAATGTCGTAATCCTGCGGGCGTTTCATCTGCCTGAAAAACGCATTAATTAGTTTCGTAGCGCTATCGTTTACTGTGTATTCGGCAATGGTACTTTTAAAAAGATTGTCCCCTATTTCCACCTCGGTTTCTTTAGGCACCACAGTAGCAAACTGCTCGGCTGCCCAAGGCACAATAAAAAAGTATAAACAAGCAAAAAAAGCGAGAACAATGCTCACAAATACTAAAATAGGCTTAAGCGCAGAGCCTGATTTTTCTTTTACAGGATGGATAAGAGAATAATTGCGGTAATACGGGGCCACCTGTGTGGTAAAATCGTCTTTACTTAACTCTAGATAGAGCTTGGTTGTAACTGTATGTTGCAGCATCACACACTGGGGCTTGTGGTGGCGCAATTGTTTTATTTGGTTTACCTGCCAATACAACGGCGATGTGTACTCAATGCCTATGGTCTGTATTTTTATACTTTCTGATAATAACTCTATGGTTACGGGTCTGCCTTCACGAACCGTACCATCAAAAAAAGTTGCTTTCAATTCCATTCAGTGCACAATATAAAATAATCAAAAACGCTTGCCCAAGTGTAGAAGCTACAAAGCTATTTTTTACCGATAAAAGTCTATTTCCTCCTTCAATCCTTCACCAACCGCTGTGTGTAAATCCATCCGTTTTCAGTCTCCACTTCAATGTAATAAACAGAAGAGTTTAAGTGGCTGATGGTTAGTTTTTTATCAAACCCTTTAAAAACTTCTTTACCTTCAACGGTGCGGATAATAACCCTTTTTACTTCATCTTCTGTGTCAATAGTTACTATATCATTAGCGGGATTTGGAAATATTCTAAGTGCAGGTTGGTTTTTTACATCATCAACAGCCAAAAAACCTGTAAATGAAATATCATCAATAATAAGATAGTTGCCTGGATTGGGTTTTTCTTTTAATGTGGTGGTAAACAAGAATAAGCAAGAATCAGGCTTTGCATTTCCAAAATAGGTGAGAGGTATAGTACGAAGAGTAAAAGTAGTAGCTATATCAAAAAATACCGTAAACCCTGACGCGATAGTGTCTTTACGTTTAAGTGCAGTATTCCACTTGGTAAGGTACACAACCGCGGCAGCAGTGTCTAAACGATTGTGTTTATAGTAAAAAATACAAGCAGTAGGCCGGTGCGGGAAACTAACCCCCGGCGCTTCGTAGTCACTTCCGGTAACTAATACTGCCTGCAAAGTATCGCCGGTAATAGGGTCAAGGCGAGTTTCCAATTTAGCACTCCAATTTCCGGTGTGTGCATCCTCAAACGGATAGCAAGTTTCAGGAGCACCAAAAAAAGCGTAAGCATTAGTACTTATCCACCCGTCAGGCTCAATGTATTCGTTTTTCAACGTCCAGTTTTCAAAGCCGCAGTTTAGTAATTGCTGGCCTTGCGTTAGTATAGCAATGCAAATACCACAAGCAGTAAACAAATGTTTCATAGTGTAAAATTACAATCAAAAACCGCCTTGCACAATAAATACCTGTGTTTTGATATTTACTATTCTTAAACGTACAGGATAAATACTAAACGGTGGATAAGGCATTACATTATTCGTTTAATTTCGCAACGTATGAGTAAAATGGTGTGGATAGTACTACTACAGCTTCTCTTAAGCACAGCACAAGCACAATACAAGCAATACCCCAAACTGCAAAAATTGTTTGAGGCCAACAAATATGATAAGTGCATAAAAAAGGCTGAGAAATACGCTAAGGAAGATTCTAAGGAGCCTATACCCAACTTATACTTGATGAAGTGCTGGTTGGCGATTGATGAGGACGACAACCACGACAAACAGAAAAGCGCCATAAACAAAGCACTTTCAGCAGGGCGTAAAGCCATGCGTAAGGATAAAAATGATAAGCTGTACGATGAGTTTTACGATGATTTTGAACAACTGAAACAACGTGCCTTTGAAAAAGCCGACGGTTTGGTGAAAGACGGGAAATGTGGACAGGCAATCCGCTTTTATGATAATATAAATGAACTGTTTGGCGACCGACTTAGTAACTACAAAAAAAGTCTTTGTATGCTGGCCGATACCTTCCAAAGAGCCGATGGTTTTACCCTGTTGCGCAATACCGTTTTGGGAGTGTATAAGGATTACAAAACAGGGGAAGGGGTAACCCAAATTCCGCAGGCGTTTGCCCGTTTATCAAAAGAATACCTTAAACGCTACTACTACTTTAATGCTGAGGATATTTTGCGCAAGGGTGTGGAGGTTTTCCCAAACGATACTTCCATTCGCAGCGAATTGGTAGCGCAAGTAAAAGGAACGTATGCAGCCACCATTGTATCAGATTACACCAAAGATTTGAACAAGCTGCGCAACCACTTGCTATGGGCAGATAGTTGCTACCCGCGTTATGAGGAGGTACAAACCATGCTGAAAACTACCAACTACAAGATGCTTACCCTTAGCATTCAGTACGACTACGACAAACCCCAAGTTACACTTGATTTTATAAAGCAATGTGCTGCTTATGACAGTAGCACATACGGTTTTAAAGCTATAAACAATCACCTGATTACGTTGTATAGCAATACCGATATACGCAGGGTGGATGGGGCATTGGATAACCTTACCCGTGTATTGATTGAATACAACAGCTCAAATGCAAAAGGTGTTAATACACCCGCGGCGCAGTATGTATTTAACTACTTGTTGCAGCAAGATAATTACGAGGTTGCGGCCTATTTTATCAAACAAAGCAAAACCTTATACCCTAAGGACAAAAAAATGCTGGCTGATATGCAAACCGCCCTTGAAAATAAACTGGTGCAATTGCTAACCGCTGCCCCAAAAGAACTTGCGTCGCTTGATTTGGCCGAAAAATTCACCACCATTGCACCTGCCAATAAAAAGTTACCCGAGATTGAACGCACCATCTATCACGATATATTGAAACCTTTGGTGCAAGGGCAAAACTTCTCGTTGTTTTTTGCTACGGTAAATAGAGGATTGGCACGTTTTACTGCCGACCCAACCATGATGAAGTTGAAAAAGGAGATGGTGATAAAAGACTTCAACCAAAACTTTTTAACCAATCAAATAACAAGTTTTGGCGAAATGAAAGTGGTGTACCACGTAGGTACCTGCACACCCGGTAAAGTGGATAGCCTTGCCAATAAAAAGTTTATTGGTTTGCTCAACTACCTTCGCCGTCAAGCCGGGATGTACGATAGCTGTGTATTGGATGCCGAGCTGAATGAAATTGCACAGCAAGCTGCATTGATGATGACAGCCCGTGGCGACCTTGACCATTTTCCCGATAGCAGTTGGAAATGCTTTTCGGCCAAAGGCAAACGCGGTGCAGGAAGCAGTAACCTATCGTTAGGTCACAGTGGTACCGATGCCTTGCTGGGGCAATTGGAAGATAATGGTGATAACAACTACTCAGTGGGTCATCGCCGCTGGATTTTAAACCCCCACAATAAAGTATTTGGCCATGGCAGCAACGATATGAGCATGGCCTTGTATGTGTTTGGTAAATACTACAATAACCCTGAAAAAGACCGCTTACCCAAGTGGAACAAAGAAACCTTTGTTAGCTGGCCGCCTCATGACTATGCTCCGTCAACATTAGTGCCTCGCAGGTGGTCGTTCTCGCTTGAAGACGGCGATTTCAGCAAAGCTAAAATAAGCATTACCCTAAAAGGAAAACCGGTAAAGATTAAAACCGAGCCGCAACAGCAAGGATATGGGCTTAATACCGTGGTTTGGAGAATGGAAAACGAGGTGAAAGCAGGCGAAGTTTACACCATAAAAATTACAGGGGTGGCCGCTTACGGCAAAACCACCACGCAAAACTACACCTACACGGTAGAAATTCTTGATTTGTAGAATTATTAACAGGTGGTAAAACTATCTTTTTCAAACCCTGAGTAATAACTTTTATTTTGCCGAAAACAACCGGCCATGAAAAAAGTTTTGCTTGCTATTTGCAGCACAGGGTGTATGTTAACAGCCATTGCCCAAAACCAAAAAATCGAGATTAAAGAAGCCTCGTTATATTCTGATACGGGTAGGTGGAACAACACCTTAGAGTTGGGTATAAACTTTAACCAATCGAGTTTTAGCCCTAACTGGAAAGGTGGGGGTACCAACTCTTACGCCATTGGGGGACTATTAAACGCAACAAGCTCGTACACAAAAAAACGATTTGCGTTTGATGGAAAAATAAACGCCCAATACGGTATTCAAAACAACAAAGGGCAAGAACTGCGCAAAACAATAGATGTGTTGTTGATAGACACTAAAGTGGCTATCCTGTTTAAGAACCCAAAATGGAGCGGATACTTGGGAGCCAACCTTATTACCCAATTTACACCCGGCTATGAGTATGACGACGATACCTTGTATGTAGAACGTCAAAGTAATCTGTTTGCCCCTGCTTACTTAACAATTCCGCTGGGGGTGCAATACAAACCCAATAATTACTTTTTTGCCCGCTTTGGGGTTGCTTCGTTGCGTTACACATTTGTTACTGACCCTGAAATCCGTAAAACAGTAGCCAACAACTACGGGGTTGATACCAACAAAATTTTATACCGTCAGTTTGGTATGCAAATCGTTTCAGGCTATAACCGTGATATTACCAGTACTATTAACTTCAAGGCCAATTACTTCGGCTTTTTTGATTATGGCAGAGTGCGTGTAGCCGACTTTGTTCACCGTTTAGATATTGTGTTTACAGCCAAAGTAACCAAGTACATCAATACCACACTCTCATCCATCTTATTTTACGACCTTACTCAGGATAAAGACGTGCAATTAAGCCAGGTTTTGAACGTAGGTTTTTTGATGAAACTTGGCGGTACTAAGTAAAAATGAGTACAGTTGTTTGAAAAACAGTAAGTTGCCTGTTTCAAAGCAGGCAACTTACATTGTTAATAAAAAGTAACCTATCACAGTGCATAATTGATTTATTACTCTATTTTTGCAGCCATTTTTTATGCTCAACAGACGTATTCTCAGAATCAAGGTCTTTCAAGTTCTTTATGCGTATTATCGGGAGGAGCAGCCCGTTATGCAACGCCACGAAACCTTTTTGCTCACCAGTATTTCACGTATCGAAGAAATGTACCACTTTATACTAAGCCTTCCCGGCGAGATTAAGTATTACATACAAAACGATGCTAACCCCGAAGAGGTAAAGTATTTTCCTACCGAAAGGGATATTGCTACAGGACGAACTTTTGTTTACAACGAGATTATCACCAAGCTTCAACAAAACCAATATTTTGTTGATAAGCTAAAAAAGGTAAAGTTCAATTGGCAGGATAATAAAGACCTGCTGCGCATTCTATTCAGGGAGTTTAAAGGCGGTAAATACTTCCAGCAATACCTTGATGAGCCTTTAAAAGACTTTGCAGCCCAAAAAAGATTGTTGAGTAACTTTTTCACTCAATTTTTGGCCGAATCTGAAGATTTTGAACAATACATGGAAGAACTCTCCATGCATTGGCAAGACGACAAAAAGTTGATTTTTAACTTTTTGGCAAAATCTGTAGAAGCCGTAAACGAAGAAAACGATAAAAATTTCTTATACCCGCTATCAGAAGATTGGGACGAGGATTGGGGCTTTGCGCTTAAACTGTTTCGCAAAACAGTGGTGAACAATGCTGAATATCAAGAGTTGATAGCCAAAAAAACAGAGAAGTGGGATAGTGACCGTATTGCAGTATCTGATTTGGTATTGATGAAAATGGCTCTTTGCGAAATGATTGAGTTTCCATCTATTCCTGTTAAAGTTACCATTAACGAATACCTTGAAATATCAAAAATTTACAGCACCCCAAAAAGCAACTCATTTTTGAACGGTATCTTGGATAAAATCAAAAACGAATTGCTTGACGAAAATAAAATAATTAAACAAGGGCGCGGTTTGGTGGAGTAAAGGTGTCTTATTATTTTTGAACTATAAACATAGAAACAAAATGAAAAAAATACTTATAGCAGTTACAGTTTTAGCACTGGCCGCTTGTGCCGAAAAAAAAGGTAATACCGACGGAACTACTAATGGTGGCGCACAAAACAGTGCAACTCCAAACACTGATGTAATCAACAATCCGGCTACCCCGCAAAATCCGGCGGCGGCATCAGACCCTGCTAACTCACCGGCCATTAGCTTTGAGAACACCCACGTAACTGTGGAGCCTATTACCGAAGGCGAATCAATAGAAATTGTTTATACATTTACTAACACCGGAAACGCACCGTTGGTACTTAAAGCTGTGCAGCCTACTTGCGGATGTACCGTAACCGATGATTGGCCAAAAGAACCTATTGCACCCGGTGCTAAAGGAAAAATCAAAGCTGTTTATAACAGCAAAGACAGGGGAACAGGAAGCATCACTAAAAACATCAGCGTACAATCAAACGCTCCATACCCCGGTGATGTTACCGACTTGAAATTTACCGTACAGGTGAACCCTAAAAAAGGATAATTTAATTAGCTATACTACACAAAATGACTTTAAGTATTTTATTAATGGCCGGCGGCCAACAAGGCGGAGGATTAGGACAATTAGTACCATTGTTACTTATTATGGTGGTGTTTTATGTGTTTATGATTTTGCCCCAAACCCGCAAAGCCAAAGCCCAACGTAAGTTTCGTGAAGAATTGAAAAAAGGTGACCGTATTGTGAACCTTGCCGGAATACACGGAAAAATTAAGGACATGGACGATACTACGTTGGTGATTGAATTGGAAGAAGGCGTGAAAATGCGTATCGAAAAATCTTCGATATCAATGGAAGCTACCAACGCCCTTAACAATCCAAAAACTGAAGAGAAAAAGTAATCTTTCAAACCATATTCATAAGAAAACTCAGGTACTTTTGTGCCTGAGTTTTTTGTTTTTAAAGGCAATAAGTAATGTTGAAAATAGGGATAACCGGTGGTATAGGCAGTGGCAAAAGCACTGTGTGCAAAATATTTGAACAATTGGGAATACCGGTATATAGTGCCGATTTGGAAGCCCGTGAGTTGATGAACACGGATGCAACGTTGGTAGCAGCCCTTAAAAAAGAGTTTGGTGATGATATTTATGATGCAAAAGGCGAATTGATACGGCCAAAACTGGCAGCATTAGTGTTTGGGGATAAAACCAAAGTTGAGAAACTAAATGCGTTGGTGCATCCAGCTGTTAAAGAACATTTTAAGCAATGGGCTGATGGCCAAACCAATTGCCCGTATGTGATAAAAGAAGCAGCATTGATGTTTGAGAGCGAAAGCTACAAAGGCTTGGATTATGTGATTACCGTTACAGCACCCAAAGAAGTAAGATTAAAAAGAGTAATTGAGCGTGACGGAGCAAAGCGTGCCGATGTGTTGAAACGAATGAACAACCAACTTAGTGAAAAGGAGCGTGTGGAACGTGCAGATTTTGTCATTAAAAATGATGGGAAGCACCCGTTGATTCCTCAGGTAATGCACTTTCACCAGATGTTTTTAGAGGCAGGTCAGCCCTTGGTTTAGTATTGTCTAGTTACATTTTCTCATAACAAAACAGAAGCCACTAAGATACAATATTGTTTTTAGTGGCTTCTGTCAAATGCTAAATGTAAAATGTTCAATGACCAATATTACACAGCTACATTATGCTCGCGTAGAGCGTCGTTCAAGCTGGTTTTAAGGTCGGTGCTTGGTTTGCGACGACCGATAATCAACGCGCAAGGCACTTGGTATTCGCCCGCAGGGAACGTTTTTGTATAGCCTCCGGGTATTACCACACTTCTTTCAGGTACTACCCCTTTAGTTTCAATCGGCGTTGGCCCTGTTACATCAATAATTTTGGTGCTTTGTGTTAAAACAACACCGGCACCCAATACTGCTTCACGCTCTACACGCACCCCTTCAACCACAATACAGCGTGAGCCTATAAAACAGTTATCCTCAATAATTACAGGGGCGGCTTGTACGGGCTCTAATACCCCGCCAATACCTACACCACCGCTAAGGTGTACATTTTTACCTATTTGCGCACAGCTACCTACAGTAGCCCAAGTATCAACCATGGTTCCTTCATCAACATACGCGCCAATGTTTACATAACCGGGCATCATAATCACCCCTTTGGCAAGGTAGGCACCGTAGCGCGCAATAGCGTGAGGCACCACACGAACGCCTAATTGGGCATAACCGGTTTTTAGTTTCATTTTATCATGAAATTCCATCGGACCCACTTCAATAGTTTCCATTTGGCGGATAGGGAAGTACATAATCACGGCTTTTTTTACCCAATCGTTCACTTGCCAGCCGTTATCAGTGGGTTGTGCCACCCGTAAACGGCCTTTGTCCAACTCTTCAATTATAGTGTTTATAGCCTCTTGCGTCGCAGAGTCTTTTAGTAACTCGCGGTTTTCCCAAGCACTCTCAATTATTGTTTGCAGGTTTTGCATCTTTATTCGCTCTTTTTCGGGCAAATTTGTTATATTAATTTCGCACAGCCAAAAAAAGTATCCATTATGTCGCAAATACGCCGTTCAAGAAAACCAAGGTTAAAGCAACGCCACGCCACACCCGATGATTTTCATGATATTATCAAACTCTCAAAAATATGCTTCCCCGAGCATCAACCTTGGAAACTTGAGATGCTGGAGAGCCAGTACACGATGTTTCCCGAAGGAATGCAGGTGATTGAATACGATGGAGAAATTGTGGGTAGTGCCACCAGTTTGATTGTGAACATGGAAGACTATACCGATAACCACACTTGGGCAGAGGTATGCGATAACGGCTACATAACTAACCACGACCCTGAGGGGGATACTTTGTATGGAATTGAGGTGATGGTGCACCCCGAATATCAAGGCTTGAAAATTGGCCGCCGTTTGTACGAAATGCGCCGCCAGCTTTGCGAGGATTTGAACTTAAAAGAAATTTTGATTGGGGGTCGTATCCCTAACTTTTTTAAGTACGAGGAAGAGTTTGGTGCGCGGGCATACCTGAAAAGGGTATTGGATAAGAAGATTAAAGACCCTGTGGTGAATTTTCAGCTTTCGCAGGGGTTTCAAATCCGTAAGATAATAAAAGACTACCTGCCCAGCGACTGGGAGAGCGGTGGCTATGGGGTGCTGATGGAGTGGAACAACATTGACTATGTGCCTGAAACACCAGAACGTAGCGTGTTGATGAAAAACATCCGTATTTGTTGCATACAGTATGAGTTGCGTAAAATACAGTCGTTTGAAGATTTTGCCACCCAATGCGAGTTTTTTACCGATGTGGCCTCTAACTACAAATCGGATTTTGCATTGTTCCCTGAACTGTTTACCACCCAATTGCTATCGTTTATTGATTCTTCGGAAATGAGTATCGAGGATAGCATTCGTAAGCTGGATGATTACACGGGCGATTTTATCAACCTGTTTTCTCGTCTTTCGTTAGAGTATAACATCAATATTATAGCCGGAACCCACTTGGTAGTAGAAGGTGGAGATTTGTACAACGTTTCGTTTTTGTTTAAACGCGACGGTACTTTTGAGAAACAATATAAAATACACGTTACCCCTAACGAATCGAAATGGTGGGGTGTGAAAGCAGGGAATGAAATAAAAGTGTTTAATACCGATTGCGGTAAGATTGGTATAAACATTTGTTACGACTCTGAGTTTCCTGAAATTGCCCGTATTATGGCGCAAAAAGGAGCAAAGGTGATTTTTGTGCCTTTTTGTACCGATGAGCGACACGGTTATTTGCGCGTAAAACTCTGCTCACAAGCCCGTGCTATCGAAAATCAGATATACGTGGCAACGGCCGGAACGATTGGTAATATTCCTTCGGTAGAGAACATGGACATTAACTATGCTCAAAGCGGTATTTATACGCCCAGCGATTTTGCGTTTCCGCCGGAGGCAGTTGCGGGTGAATGCAGTCCTAACTTGGAAACAGTGGTAATTGCCGACCTTGACTTGGCTACGCTGGAACGTACCCGCAAAAGCGGAACAGTTACTAACTGGCGCGACCGACGTGAGGATATGTATAGAGTAGTAGAAGTGGAGTAGGTTTATACCAGCTCCACACTGTTACGGCCTAATTTTACTAATCCTTTTTGCTCCATCGTGCGCAGTAATCGGCTAATTACCTCGCGGTGGGTATGCAGTTCATCAGCAATTTGCTGGTGGGTAATATCCAGTGTTTTAGTATTTGTAGCCTTGCTGCGTTCGGTTAGATAGTGCAGTAATTGCTTGTCAAGGTTGCTAAATGCAATCAAATCAACCACTTGTAACAACTCAGCAAAACGATTGTTATAATTATTGCTCACAAAGGCCTTCCACTCGGCATACTTAAACCAATCTTCGGTTTGCTGTACAGGTATTTGCAGAATTTCAGTATCATCTTCAGCTACCGCTTTTATCATACTTTTTTTACCTACTTGACAGCAAGTAAGCGACATAGCGCAGGTTTGACCCGGGTATAGGTGATATAAAAACACCTCGCGGCCTTCCTCATCTTGTCGTATTATCCGTATGCAACCGCTTAATACAATAGGTATAAAAACAATATCGTCGCCCGGATTAATGAGTGTTTCGTCCTTACCCACTGTTTTCAGTCGGCCATAACGGTTTATCTCATCAAGCAGAACAGTATCTTTAAAAATCAGTTTTTCTTGTATAGGAAGGGGCAGCATAACTAACTATCATTTATTCTCTATTCTTCATTAACTCCTCAGCAGCACTGTAGGCACTTATTTTCTTATCGGCCACCTGTTGTTCCAATTCTTTAATCTTTTTAACTACTGCCGGGTTGTGGTAAAAACGGTCTTTTAGCAGTTGCTCAATGGTTTCGTGCAGACGTTGCTTTTCCTGTTCGGTACGGTGGGTAGTAAAATAGCCGTTTTGTTTCGTCAGCGTCTCGTATTCGGTAATAATATCCCATACTTCGGGCACACCTTCACCCGTCAGCGAAGAACAAATACCCACCTTTGCTGCCCATCCTGATTGTGTTGGCGGGTACAAATGCAGCGCATTCCGGTACTCAACAATCGCCCGTTGTGCTTTGGTTTTGTTTTCGCCGTCCGCTTTGGTAATAATCAGCGCATCGCACATTTCCATAATACCGCGCTTAATCCCCTGTAATTCATCGCCTGCACCGGCAAGCATCAGCAGTAAAAAGAAATCCACCATACCGTGTACAGCCGTTTCACTTTGGCCCACGCCCACAGTTTCAATAATTACCGTGTCAAAGCCCGCTGCTTCACAAAGTATTACAGTTTCGCGGGTACTGCGGGTTACACCGCCCAAAGAGCCGCTGCTGGGCGAAGGACGTATAAACGCATTGGGGTGCGATGAAAGGTTTTGCATACGGGTTTTATCGCCCAATATGCTGCCGTGTGAGATTTGTGAAGTAGGGTCGATGGCCAGCACGCACACCTTGCGGCCTGCCTCTGCCAAAAACATCCCGAATGACTCTATAAACGTGCTTTTTCCTACGCCGGGCACTCCCGTAATCCCCACACGGATGCCGTTACCGCTGTGCGGCAGGCAGCGTTCTATTACCTCATTAGCAAGTTGTTTATCAGTCTCCAACGTGCTTTCAATCAAGGTAATAGCTTTACCCAATACCGCACGGTCGGCATTTAAAATGCCCGTGTAGTATTCATCCGCCGTAAGGCGCTTGCGTTTAAAAGAAGTCAAAATAGTATCGCAGCGGGTTGTTATACGCCCGTTCTACAAAAGTATTTAATACAAACTTCTTTTTTGCAAGCAATACTTTAGCCGTTTAAACTTTGCAACAGGTTGTGCTATATTGGTACAAAAAACTTTTATCAGTGTAGATGTTGAATGATTATTTCTGTAGTTAACACAAATTGGTATGAAAAAAATTGAATTTAATGAAGTTGAATTTCCAATAACGAGTGATGAGATAATTAATGTTGAAAAAAAGTTTGATATAAAACTACCTGAAAATTATAAGAAGCTATTATTGAAATTTAATGGAGGAGTTCCGTCCGATCGTATTGTGATTAGTGATGATGAAGAAGTTTCAATTGGAGGTTTTTATAGTATTAAATATGGAAATATTTTGCTTGAAGATGCAATTGAAAATTTTCAAATCTCCCAAGAGTTAATACCATCTGATTGTATTCCGATTGGATATGACGGTTTTGGAAATCCATATTGTATATCAACAAACGAGGAGGATTACGGAAAAATTTACTGTTGGTTTTTTGACATGGGTGAAGAAGAAGGAAGATTGATGGCAGATTCTTTAGAAGAGTTTTTAGGTGGTGAGATATGAAAACAAAAAAATAGATGAATTTATCAGGCATTATTGAATTTGATTATCTTGAATAAGAGGGGTTAAACTTGCATTTAGTTATTTTAAGAAATTAAATGAGTAGCATTGAAACACTTATCGCAGAAATAAAAAATGATAGGGGAGAGTTTGGGCTTTCTATTCCTCAAGGACTGGACAATAAAGATGTTGATTCATTTCGCATAAAATTTAAAGAGTATTTTAAAACAAGTTTGGACGATGGATACTTAGAATTTTTGAAGATTTGTAATGGGTTGGAGGAAAATGGAGTAATAATTTATTCATCAAATGATTTTGATGTAAATAATGTTTTGTACGGCATTTTTGAAAACAACGAAGTTTGGTATGATCAGGATAAAGAAAACAGAAGGTATATCTTTTTTGCTGAATCAGGGCAATACACTTTTGTTTTTAATAAAACGGAAATGAATTTTGAGTTACTGGATCGTTATAGTGGGGATGTAGTTGAAGTTTTTGATTCATTTAACAAAATGCTAGAACGTATATTAAAGCTAATGCTTACTTAACGTATTTCTATAGTTTACCTACTATTCGGGGATTTTTTTTGTTTGCAGTACATTGCTGATAAATGAAATTTACTCATGAAACATACAGAAAAAGAAATTTTAGACATTGCAAAAGACGTTTTAGAGAAAATCAACTCTTCATATAACAAATCTGTTGAATTAAAAGCAATCGCAGTGGATAAAAAGGACCATAGATTTTCTAACCCCACTTGGATGGTAGGTTTTGAGTTAAAGTTTCCTAAACAACTAACACCTAAAAGAAACGCTTTTTTATACTTAGATGACGAAACAGGAACTCCCTTATTAATATTTCATGACCAAGCAAAAATATATCTAACCCTTAATGAGGATGGAACAATAGAAAAAACGGTTAAACGCTATGGGGAGGATTAGCTCTAAATGGGCATGGAAAACGGCAGCAATTGTGAAATTAAAAGGCATTGACGACAGCAGTTTGAGGGAACAAAAGTATTATCCATACGACGCTGTTCATTGGTAGTACTATATCAATACAATCCCCGAAAGGTTTCCGTCCTATTCGGGGATTTTTTTTGTTTGCAGTACATTGCTGATAAATGAAATTTACTTATGAAACATAAAGAAGAAGAGATTGTAAACATTGCAAAAAACGTTTTAAGGAAACTTGAAATTTCATATGACAATTCTTTTGGTATGAATATAAATGTAGTGGATAAAAAAGACAATAGATTTTCTAAACCTACTTGGGTTGTAGCTTATCAGATTGCGATACAATTTACCCCTAGGCGACTTGCTTTTTTGTATATTGATGATGAAACAGGGGCACCCTTGTTAATATTTCACAGCCATGCAAATGTGTATCTAACCCTTAATAAAGACGGAACAATAGAAAAAACGGTTAAACGCTATGGGGAGGATTAATTCATTGGACACATGACTGCATTAACGATATAAGAATGAGAGCAGGAGTTGATAAAATAATAATAAAAGAAGTTGAAGGGATTAAACAAAAATAAAAGCATAGGTGAAGAAAAAATTAAAGTACCTAGCAGATTACTTTGGAGACAGGTTAAAACCTTTTTCAATAACGGATGAAATAAAGGCGATTTTACCAAAGCTATCACCCATAAATAAGTTTGTTTTATTTGAACTTGGCTTACCTGAGTACGACGGCCACGGAGGGAAGTATCTACTTTTACCAAATCTTAAGATATATAAGAGCAGATACTTTCGTTTTTATACTCGCGAGTACGTTCAAGAATATTATACTGAGTGTATCGATTTAGAATCGAATAATGCGATGTATATTATGAAAATAGGGTCTTCTGAGACAATAGGCTATATTAATATTGACTTAGAGGCATATTTAAGTTATATCATGGAACTGGAAAAGTTTGATGAGGAGTATATAATTCCTGAAAAATTAGGAGATTATGATAATCCTAAAAATTCAAGAATGTATGTAGCTGCTTTAAAGAAAAAATTTATTGAAGTGGATAATCGCCTTTATCCAGATCAAGTAAAAGAATATGGGTTTGAAAAATCGGACGCTTGGCTTCAATTATTTTATGAAATGGATGCCGGTGCAATTTGATGACTTGTATTTCCCAAACAAAGACGGGCAACTAACAAAAAACTATGCGAGATAAAACAGGATATAAAAGCAATTTTACAGAACTAATAGAAGTAGATAAAGAAGGCATAAAAAGGCTCACTCAAGCTATTAGTTCAGGGGAAGCTAATGAGAGCAGGCGTAAAGCTATACAAGATGCAATTATAGAAGATAGTATCCATATAACCATTGCACAATACTCTACGGGAAACACGAAAGATGTAGTAACTATAGATTTGTTAGATAGCATTAAAGCATTTGAAGAAGGTTTCAAATGGGGAGGTGTTGAATTGGGGTATGGGCAATATGAACAAATGTTGTGGCTTGTGTGCTTGGGCTTATTATGTGATATTCCTGCGGATGATTTTAGACGAATTACTAATATTATTAAGCGAGACGGGGTTAAGGATAAGTTGTTGGATTTTATTATCCACGGAAAATTGGGAAACGAATGGCCTGTAACAGCCCATAACTATATTGAGCCGTCACCGTATAAAAATGTTGATAGTTTAAGTTCAGCTGCCGAGCTTAAACAATATTTAAGCAAAGTTTGGTACAATGGTCAAGTAGATGCGGCTTGGCACAACAGTCATCTTAACACAAAAGTTAATACCTATTTTGGTTATTGGGCATGGGAAACGGCAGCAATAGTTAAATTAAAAGGCATTGAAGACAGCAGCTTGAAGGAACAAAAGTATTACCCATACGACGCTGTGCATTGGTAGTACTATACTGAGTATATTTTATACAATCCCTGAGTAGTTTCCCTACTATTCGAGGATTTTTTGTTCTTGGACGTTTTATTTGTTATCGCGTTCGTAAAATATTACCCCGCCGCAAACGAAATGCCGCAGCCGCATGTAGTTGTAGCATTAGGATTGCTAAACGTAAAGCCTTTGTTATTCAGTCCGTCTTCCCAATCTACCTGCATACCTACCAAATACATTAAGTGGGCTTTGTTCATCAGTATCTTAATACCGTCGGCCATGTACTCCGTATCACCTTCTTCCTTACTGTCAAAAGCCAACAGGTACGATAAGCCCGAACAGCCGCCGCCTTTTACACCAATACGCAATCCCTGCTCGTCAGAAATACTCAAAGTGTTTATCAGCTTCAATAATTCGGTACGCGCACCTTCAGTAAACGTAATGGGCGAAGGGGCAAGGGTTTTGGGTGCATCTACTACTTCCATAATGGGTATGGTTTTATACTGCAAATATCGCAAAAACAAGGCCAATAGCGCAGCCGTGTCAAATTGCCATTATTTGTAACGTTTAACGGTAACCAATTTATTAAACCCGGTAAACATAAGGTTGGCCTCGGCATGGTTGCTTAAAATATCCCTTATATCCACTGCCAAGGTGTACATGGCGGGTTTTTCTTCACACTCTTTGGGCTCACCCTTAGAAATACGGCAGCGCAAACGTACAGGATAAGTTTTTAATTCAATCTTGCTTTGGTATAACTTAAAATCATCCTTTTTGCAGTTGAAATAACTGCTGATGGTGATGAATAAAATACTGTCTTTTTGCTCGGTATGCACAATATTAAAGTCAACTGAGCCTTCGTCAAGACCAAAAAGACTATCGCTTACAACAATTCGCTTCACAAATACAGTAAGGGTATCGGTTTGGTAGTTTACCAGCATTTTCAGCGTATCCGTGTGGGGCGAAAGAGGCTTTACGGCTACATTTTTTCCCGTTTTGCAACTATACATACTGATTGCGGTCAGCAAACCGATAATTACTACAACTACTCTCATTATTCCTGTTACTCTTTATCCTGTTATTGTTTAATAAACCTGCCCGTGTAGGTAGTGTTGCCATTGTTGACACTCACTATATAAACGCCGGCAGGCAGTGTTTCTATATCTAACCAACCGTTTTGCAAGGCAATAGTTTGTAATTGTTGCCCCAAAACGGTGGTAATGGTTGCATTGTCAAACTCTCCGCCGCTAATGCGCAGCCAATTGTTGGCCGGGTTGGGATACAGTGTCAGTTTATCTTTTTCAACGGTTTCGCCTACACTTTCGGGGTATAAATAGGCCCCACTTACGCTGGTAGCTCCGGTATTAGCCGAGTCTAACCAATCTTTCAAACGGCTGCGCGGCGTTGAGCCGTTTTTGTCCCAATGCCAATCCAATCGGCCGTAAAAATCAGTACCGTTCAACTTAGTACAAGATGCACTTCCGCCTGTAAGGGTTCCAATTAAATATCCTTTTTTATTAAATAATGCTGAACCCGATGAGCCCGGTTCGGTAACTCCATGACCGTTGGCAGTGGCCGACCATAACACTTCCCAATGGGTGTTATCGGGCGAAGTAGGATAGGGTGCCCCTTTTTTCAGCGGCCATGTAGAGGTAGATATTTTTTTGATATCGTATTTAGGGTGATGGATGCTTATTGCGCTATCGGTATAATCTTCGGTGGTATCTAAACTCCAACCTGAATAATACACTCCGTAGCTTGGAGGGATGGGTTGGGTAATTTCAAGCAACAAAAAGTCGCTCCCCAATTCACCGCCTTTGTCTTCTGTATGAGCCAGCACCTTTGAGCCCGTAATTTTATTATCAGCAAGGTTGCCTTCGCTCATGGGGTTTGCACACGAGGGGGCTTGGTAGTTAAACGTAAACAGCCAGTACTTAAACATGGTATCGTTGCTCAAACTATCATTAAAACCTAAACCGCAGTGCATGGCCGTTAACAAATACGGTTTAATTTTTTGCGAGGTATTGTTTACCATCGTTCCCGTGCACCATTGGGTATTAAAATCAGTGTAACTTAAAATGCGCACCACCGAATTGCGTTGGTTTCTCCAGTTATCACCTTCGCTGCAATTCACATTTACATTACAGCTTGAGGCATCACCAAAGCCATCGGTTTGGGTTTCGTTGGGGTCGGTATATCGGTAAATGTAGCAAAGGCTTTCAATTATTAAATGTGCAGTATTGCTGGTTCCGTTAGGCACAAAATACTCAATCACTGCTTCTTGCCCTGCAACGGGAGTGGTAGAAATAATGTTTTGGGTAGAAAAATCAGCCGTTTTGTACGTGTTTTTTACTGCCGGTGTATTATTACCATAAACAATTAGCAATGCGCCGTTGGGCATATTTTCCATCTTACCCAGCAGGGTAATGGCTTTTGCTCCGTCAAGCTTCACTTTTAACCGCCAAACAGAACCTTTATCGGTCGTAATCCACTCACCCGAGTTATAGGGGGTTAGGTTTACAGCTAATAATCGACCCACGTTCTCAGGGTGGTAAGGCTTTTTACGGCTGTTGTCCTCGGCATACATTTGCTCGGCATCCAGTCCTTTTATGGTATGCACGGCATTTGGGGCAATGGCAGGCAAGCCGTTTTGTTGCCCTTGTGCAGTTAAAGCAAGGCCAAAGGCCATTACTAATGCAGTATATTTTGGTAACGATTTAATACCCATATTGTGTTAATAAATACATAAACGCAGCAATGGATGCTGCACCTAATTCAAGTTCTCTTTTATTGACGTTCTCAAAGCGGTCCGTGTTGGCATGGTGGAAATCAAAATATCGTTGAGAGTCAGGTACAAACCCTGCCAGCAAAATACCTTTTTGTGATTTTTTAAGGGGACTGATGTCTGCTCCGCCGCCACCGTTGGCAAAATCATGCAACCCATAAGGCTCAAACAATTTCACCCATTGACGCACCAACTCTATCTTGCCCGAATCTCCCTCTAAATGAAAACCGCGGGGTGTGAAACCGCCTCTATCGCTTTCAATCGCAGCAATGTGTTTTTCTTGCAAACTATCCGCTTGGCGGGCATATTGCAAGGCACCCTTTAACCCGTTTTCTTCGTTCATAAACAGCACAGCACGTATGGTACGTTTAGGACGGATGCCCAACGCTTTGAATATCCTTACAGCCTCTATCGAGTGCACACATCCTGCACCGTCATCGTGGGCGCCTTCACCGTTATCCCACGCATCCAAGTGGCCGCCTGCAATCACATACTCTTGCGGAAACTCTGTACCGCGTATTTCTCCTACTACGTTGTACGAAAGTACATCGGGCAAGGTTTCACATGTTTGGCGGAAATAAAACTGTAATTCGGGCTCGCTTTGCAGTAACAGGCTTAGTTTATCAGCATGCTCGGTGCTGATGGCTGCTGCGGGTATTTTCTGCACACTGTCATCATACACCAACGTACCCGTGTGCGGATGCTTATCTTGTGATAAATTCATCGAGCGGACAATAACACCCACCGCACCGTGTTTGGCCGCTTCTTTGGCACCCCAAACCCGTTGATCGACACAACTGCCATAAGCGGCAAACGTATATATTTTACGGGCATCCATAGGGCGACTGTAAAACACAATTTTACCTTCTACCTTCTCACGCCCCAGTTTTTCAACCTCTTCAATGCTTTTTACCTCAACTACTTGGGCTTTAATCCCTTTTTTGCCCGTTCCTATACTACCTCCCAAGGCACAAATGTTAACCTTCTCTTTTACTCGCTTACCAATAATTTTTGCTTCTTCAGCGTCGCCACGCACCCAATGGGGCACCATACAAGGTTGCAAAAACACGGTATCAAACCCTAAATCGTTCATGGTTTTATAGCCCCACTCAACTGCTTTTTGTGCATTTGCCGAGCCGCTTACACGTCCCGGTGCGGTTTTGCACAACTCGCCAAGCATGGGGTAAGCTTTGCCACGCAACAGGGCTTCATCAAACATACGGCGTATAACAGCACTATCAGAGTTGGGGTTTTGGGCTGAGAGGCAAAAGGGTATTGCAAGCAGCCAGTAAATAGCAAGTAATTGTTTCTTCATTCGGTGTATCTCCAAATTAACACTAAAAAAACAAGAAGTTAAAATTTGAGTGTGTAGGACTTGTCACAAACCCCCTGCTCATCCGTCTTCAATTACTAATCACTCAACTCTAAACAATAAATTCTAACATTGTAAATACTAACAACCATTACCTCCTTTGAAATGATAAACGATACCCCTTTGTGGAAACGGCTAATGGCTTATGACCTTGATAATCCCGGCGCAAAATTTCCTTTTAGTGCACGGCTGGCAAGGGAAAACGGTTGGGAGTTGCCCTTTGCACTTGATGCCATACATGAGTATAAAAAATTTATGTTTTTGCTGTGTGTAAGTGATAAACCCCTTACGCCAAGCGATGAAATTGACCAGGTATGGCACCTGCACCTGCTATACACCCGTGAGTATTGGGAGATTTTTTGCCCGCAAGTGTTGCAAAAAACCATACACCATACCCCTACCGAAGGCGGTGCTGCCGAAGGTGAAAAGTTTACCGACTGGTACGAGCAAACGTTTATCGAGTATGAGAAGTATTTTGGCAAAAAGCCGCCTGAACCCCTATGGCCGCCTGCAAAAATCCGCTTTAAACAAACTAATTTTACACGAGTAAACAGAAATAGGTTTTGGCTATTGAAAAAACCTAAATAATTGTAAATATGGAGTTACTGAAAACCCTTACCCCTGCTGAAACCTATTTTATAATCCATAAAGCCGAAATGAACCACAAGCAGTTTTTGCGCTTTACTTTGATGGATTTGATATTGAAAGGTGTACTTAATATAGTTGAGATTGAAAAAGACAATGTAAACTACACCTACGTGCAGGCCGGTGCTAATTTTAACACATACACACACCAACCTTACGAAGAAAGCTTTTTGCGTGCCTGTAAGTTTGATGAAGGGTATCAAACATCTTTCAAAAACTATATTACTATCATTATGCCCCTTACCAAACGGTATAAACGCCAAATAGCACAAACACCACACATGGGCGGGTATTTTTACCGCACATGGCTGCAACGCAACTTAACAGGCGACTATAGCTATACAAACGTTGGTGCACAAACGGCCACTATACTTAGTGATTTGCTAAAAAAAGCGAATGATGAATATCGCATTGAAGGGAAGGATGCGGAAACGAAAAAACTCTTAGGCAATAACATCATACTACTTAATGATTTTAATAGTAATGATTTAATGGTGTTTAACGAGGAGATGAAACGTAAAGAAACAGCAAGCACTATAACCGGCGGCGATACGGGTATTGGATGGTGGTATTTTGACAGCGGGGTGAATAACGGTTTTGATGCTGATTACGGCAGTGCTTCTGATTCGTCGGGAGATTCAGGTGGGGATGGTGATTCAGGATGCAGTGGTTGCGGAGGTTGTGGGGGTGGTGATTAACCGTTGTTAATTACCCGAAGGTTTTGTTGGAGTGGCTTTTACCGATGGACACAGGTATAGTTTCACATCGTCGATAAAATAGTATGCCAAGTGACTAACGCCTGTACTTTCCTCATCATACTCAATAGCCACGTCGTCATCAGTTATTACCGGCGTTCCTTCAGGCGTTAAAGCGGGCTTTTCCTTCATCTCCTCAATAATAGTTTCGGCATGATTGAAGAAATTGCCCAGCGTAAGGTATCTGTAGGCCGAATCGGCCAGAAACCCTAACTCAATACGCATCCATTGGGTAGTGTTTTTTACCACTTGCGATACATTTACCTGCGGTTTCTTAAAAATGGGCGTGCAACTGGTGTTTTCAGGGCTTCCGGTAGTAAACAACGCACCTATATTATTGGTTGCATACAAACTGTTTGCTCCTAACGCCACATAAAACTCTAAACAATACATATTACCGGGGGTTAATGGCTGCGTAAGCTCCACACTCAGGTATTCGTGCCACTCATTAGGCTGGCAGCCCCCATCGGGCGAGTAATTAATAAACCCCACCATCACACTGCCCGAATGCGGTATCATAAATCCCTCACCTGTATTAGGCGTGCGTGCCCAGCAATCGCTATCTGCGTAATTGCTCATCACATCAGTAGTAGTGGCTATGGGTGTAAACCAATCGTATAGGTAATCGTTAATGTTTCCATCGTCAACCAACCAACTGCATGGAAACTCCTTAATTGTATTGGTCTCAAAATCACCGTTTGGCACTAAGTTCACCTGCGCCCTATTTAATTGGGGTGTTAGAATAAAAACAGCAAGTAATACACGGATTATCAAAAGAATTTCTTTTATGGTATAACGTAATTACTGTCCCCTGTTATTGTTAACGGTACAGGATATTTTATTTATACCCACCTGATTAACTACCTACAAGTTACAATTTTTATCCAAACAATCAAAGGATGCTCACACCTCCAAATCATATTTCGGTGGACTCGTATAAGCTCTAAAAGGGCTTTAAGCACCGACGAATAAGTACATTAGCTATCCTGAGCCTGCCGAAGTGTGCGGTGGCAGGCAAGCGCGGCGGTTTCCCCCTATCAAGGGGGAGCAAGGGGGTGTCAAACTGGCCGACACCCCCTTGTGTTCCCCCTTAGCAGGGGGAAGGCTTGCGCACTGGACTTTGTACCCCATCCTGTCTTTCAGAGCGATAGCGAAGAACCTTATAACAATTGTGTTAACAGATTGAGATAAGATGCTTCCTTCGTCAGCATGACAGTGGGAAGTGCGCCAGTCATCCTGATCCTGCCGAAGGGTGCGGTTGCAATAGCCAAATTCTAAACTCTAAATAAGAAATTCTAAAAAAGAGAGAATCCCCGTCATTACGAGGTCTCCCGAAGCAATCCCAACCCCTAAATCCCCTAAAAGGGGACTTTACGCACGACGGACAAGTGCGCCAGTCATCCTGATCCTGTCGAAGGGTGCGGCTGGGGTATGGCGGGAGAATAAAATTTACGAAGTGTTAACTATGCGATGCTGAAACACGTTCAGCATCACAATAGATTAAGCAGTTGCTGTGCTTGCGTGGTTTTTGGCTGCATCAAGTACTGCGCCTAAGCCGCTTACATCGCTGCCGCCTGCGGTAGCGTAGAAAGGCTGTCCGCCACCGCCGCCTTTTACCAGTTTGGCAAGTTCACGGATTATTTTACCGGCATCAAACCCTTTTTCTTTTACCAAATTATCGCTAATCATAACGGTAATATTGGGTTTACCGCCAATTTCGGCAGTAAGTACCAAAAACAGGTTGTCTATCTCACCGCGAAGGGCAAACGCAAGGTTTTTAATAGCCTCTGCGCTGCCGATGCTAACGCGTTGAGCTATGAAGTTAAGACCGTTTACGGCTTCAACTTTTTGCTTCAACTCGGCTTTTACCTGTTGTACTTGAGCATTTTCAAGAGCCTCTAAACGTTTTTGCAACTCAGCTTTTTCGTTCAGCAGGGTTTCTATACCTTTTTTAAGGTCTTTGGCATTGTTCAACAAGGCTTTGGCTTCTTCAACCAAAGTAACTTGTTGGTTAATAAACTCCTCGGCTTTATCGGCAGTAATGGCCTCTATACGACGTACACCCGCAGCCACCGAAGTTTCGGCAGTAATTTTAAAGTACCCTATTTGTCCTGTGGCAGGTACGTGGGTACCACCGCACAACTCCATGCTGTAGTTTTTATCAAAGGTGATAACACGCACGGTATCGCCGTATTTTTCGCCAAACAAAGCAGTAGCACCTTGTGCTTGTGCCTCAGCAATGGGGATATTGCGTTGCTCGTTCAATGCAATGTTTTCACGTATTTTTTGGTTCACCATACGTTCAACAGCAGCCACCTCCTCATCGGTCATTTTCGCAAAATGGGAGAAGTCAAAACGCAGGTAATCAGGACCTACCAAGCTACCTTTTTGGTTTACATGGTCGCCCAAAACACGTTTTAAAGCCGCGTGTAATAAATGCGTAGCGCTGTGATTATCAGCTATTAAAACGCGACGATTAGTATCTACTTTTGCCTCAAACACCGCTTCGGGGTTTTCGGGCAAACGGTCGGTAATGTGTATGATTAAGTTGTTTTCTTTTTGCGTATCAACGATGTTTATTTTCTCGTTGGCACTTTGCAGGTAACCGGTATCGCCTATCTGCCCGCCGCTTTCAGCATAAAACGGGGTTTTATCCAACACTAACTGGAAAAACTCTTTGTTTTTGGCCGATACCTTGCGGTAACGGGCTATTTTAGCTTCGCTCGTCAATTCGTCATAACCCACAAAAACAGGCTCTACATTTGGTATTAGCTCAATCCAGTCGTCTTTGGTAGTTTCGGCCGCTTTCCGAGAACGGTCTTTTTGTTGTTGGAGGAGTTTATTAAATCCATCAATGTCAACAGACCAACCACTTTCTTTAGCAACAAGCTCCGTTAAATCAATAGGAAAACCATAGGTATCATATAATTCAAAGGCCAGTTCGCCTGAAAAAACTTTGGGGTCACCTTTAAACTCATCGTAATCAGAAACAAGCTCTAGGGTTGAAATAATATCAAGTCCTCTAGCTAACGTCCTCAAAAAGCTGATTTCTTCTTCCAACACTACTTTTTGCACAAATTCTTGTTGCTGGCGTATTTCAGGGAATATACCGCCGAATTCCTGCGCCAATACGGGTACTAATTGGTTAAAGAAGGGTTCTTTAAGGTTAAGGAAACTGAAGCCATAACGTACGGCACGGCGCAAAATGCGGCGGATTACATAACCTGCACCGCCGCTGCTGGGTAGTTGACCGTCGGCAATGGTAAAAGCCACAGCACGTATATGGTCAACAATTACACGAATGGCAATATCGGTTTTGGGACTTCCGCCGGGTATGGCAGCAGGGTCGCCGCCTAAATATTTTATTCCGCTAAGTGCTTCAACCTTGTTTATCAAGGGCATAAACACTGTGCTATCGTAGTTACTTGTTTTGCCTTCAATAGCGCGTACCAAACGCTCAAAGCCCATCCCTGTGTCTACGTGTTTATCTGATAGCTCTATTAGTTTAGTATATTCAATTAGTTTTTTAGTTCTTTCAATTTTATAATCCTCTCCAGTAAACTCAGAAATTGCTTCTGCAAATTTTTTCTGCCCTCCTTTATCATCATTCCAAACACGTTGATATTGCATAAAAACGTTGTTCCAAATTTCAATCACCTGAGGATCATCGTTGTTAACTTTATCCCTTCCGGCTTCTTTAGCTCTATCCTCATCACTACGCATATCATAGTGTATCTCGCTACAAGGCCCACAAGGACCTGTATCGCCCATTTCCCAAAAGTTATCTTTTTTATTACCGGGTAAAATACGGTCTTCGGCTATGTATTTTTTCCAGCAATCGTAGGCTTCTTGGTCAAACGCAAGGTTTTCTTTCGCATCGCCTTCAAATACGGTTACGTACAAGCGGTCTTTATCTAATTTGTACACTTCTGTCAGCAATTCCCAAGCCCACGCAATGGCCTCTTCTTTAAAATAATCACCAAAACTCCAGTTGCCCAGCATTTCAAACATGGTGTGGTGGTAGGTATCGTGGCCCACATCGTCCAAGTCGTTGTGTTTACCAACAACTCGCAAACATTTTTGTGTATCGGCTACTCGTTTATTGGGGGCTTGTTGATTGCCCAAAAAGTAATCTTTAAACTGGTTCATCCCCGCGTTGGTAAACATCAGGTTTGGGTCGTTTTTAATTACAAGGGGAGCCGACGGGACAATTTTGTGTCCTTTGCTTTCAAAAAAATCTAAAAACTGCTGCCTAATTTGTTGCGCGTTCATTGGTGCTATTTATGCGTTTACTGCGAAGGCGCAAAAATAAGGGAATTTGTGAGTTGTGAGAAGGCTGATTTGCAAGAATGTAAAAAAGCTGAGGGTAGGCTTAACTCACCCCTGATTTTCGTTTTGGCCGAAGAAGTGTTGAGCAATGAGGCAAGGTTGAGTTGTTTGGCAACCGCACCCTTCGGCAGGCTCAGGACGGGCAACCGCACTTGCGCTCCTATCGTCATTACGAGAAACCGCTTTTGGGTTTTCAAGCAATCCGTTTGAATAGATGGTGTCGGGATTGCTTCGGGAGACCTCGTAATGACGGGGATTCTCTCTTTTTTAGAATTTAGTTATTAGAGTTTAGAATTTGGCTATTACCAACCGCACCCTTCGGCAGGCTCAGGATGGGCGCCGCACTTGCTCTCCCATCGTCATCGTGAGAAACCGCTTTTGGGTTTTGAAGCAATCCGTTTGACACCTCCCTTAGTCCCTCCTTACCAACCCGCAAGCCTACCCTAGGAGGGAAACCGCCGCACTTACCCGTCGTTGGGGAAAGTCCCCTTTAGGGGATTTAGGGGTGAGATTGCTTCGGGAGACCTCGTAATGACGGAGTATTGAGTGATATTTCGGTTTAACAAACAAAAAACCCCGCTGCTGGGCGGGGTTTGTATAGATTTAATAAAAGTTAATCTTAGTGTTTGTGGTCACCATGATCTCCATCGTGATGATGAGGGTCGGTAGCACCGTCTTTTTTGCCTTTAGCGTGTTTCACACACTCAGCTTTTTGTTCAGGGCTGCAACCTACGCTATCGCAATAAGCAGCACACTCTTCGGGAGTCATTTCCATGCACTTATCCATATCGCATTTAGCGTTTGCACTTGCATGGTGTCCATCCATCGAGCAGCAAGCCTCAGTTTTAGCTTTACCACCGTCTGTGCAGCAATCATCAGCACTTGCACCATGACCGCCATTTACAGCAATGTGTGGTGCAATAATCAATGAAACGATTGACATCAATTTAATCAAAATGTTCATTGAAGGACCTGATGTATCTTTAAAAGGATCACCCACTGTATCACCGGTTACCGATGCTTTGTGAGGTTCTGATTTTTTGTAGAAAGTTTCGCCGTTTATCACAACGCCTTTTTCAAACGATTTTTTTGCGTTATCCCATGCACCACCCGCGTTGCTTTGGAACATACCCATCAACACCCCGCTAACGGTAACACCGGCCAACAAACCGCCCAATACTTCAGGACCGAAGATAAAGCCTACAATTACAGGTACTATAAGTGCAATAGCGCCGGGTAGTATCATTTCACGGATAGAAGCTTTAGTTGAAATCTCAACGCATTTTTCATACTCAGGCTTGGCTTTGTATTCCATAATACCTGGTATTTCGCGGAACTGGCGACGAACTTCGTTCACCATATCCATAGCAGCGCGACCTACCGCAGCAATTGCTAATGAAGAGAATATAAATGGTATCATACCGCCTACAAACAGACCGGCCAATACATTTGCTTTGTAAATATCTATAGCATCAATGCCTGCAACACCCACAAAGGCAGCAAACAGTGCTAATGAGGTAAGCGCTGCTGAAGCAATGGCAAAACCTTTACCGGTTGCAGCAGTAGTATTACCTACAGCATCTAAGTTATCAGTACGTCCGCGAACTTCTTCGGGCAATTGGCTCATCTCCGCAATACCACCAGCGTTATCAGCAATAGGACCAAAAGCATCAATTGCCAACTGCATAGCAGTTGTAGCCATCATACCGGCAGCTGCAATAGCCACACCGTACAAACCGGCCAAAGCGTATGAACCGTAAATACCAGCTGCTAATACTAATATAGGCAACACGGTGCTTTCCATACCTACTGAAAGACCACCGATAATGTTGGTAGCGTGACCTGTACCTGATTGTTTAACGATTGAAAGCACCGGACGTTTGCCCATTGCAGTGTAGTATTCAGTAATGATACTCATTAAAGTACCTACTACAAGACCTAATAAGATGGCCCAGAATACATTCATATTGGTAAACTCATATCCACGAATTTTTAAGTTTTCGGGTAACATCCACATTACAAGGAAATAAGATACTATACCGGTAATGATAATTGATGACCAGTTACCCATGTTAAGGGCTTTTTGTACATCACCTTTATCATCTTTCACTTTCACAAACCACATACCTATAATAGAGAATATGATACCCAAGCCTGCCATTAACATTGGCAACAATACAGGAGCCATACCGCCAAACGAGTCATTTTCAGAATTAATCTCACGACCCAACACCATTGTAGCGAGAATAGTAGCCACATAAGAACCGAAAAGGTCAGCACCCATACCGGCAACGTCGCCTACGTTATCACCTACGTTATCGGCAATAGTAGCAGGGTTACGAACATCATCCTCAGGAATACCTGCTTCAACTTTACCTACAAGGTCAGCACCCACGTCGGCAGCTTTGGTATAGATACCACCGCCCACACGGGCAAACAAGGCTATGCTTTCAGCACCCAACGAAAAACCTGCAAGTACTTCAAGGGCTTTTGCCATTTCTTCGCCGTTTACGCCCACACCTTCCGGAACAAACATTGCTTTGAAAACTATAAACAATGAGCCAAGGCCCAAAACTGCCAAACCTGCAACACCCAAGCCCATTACCGATCCACCGGTAAATGATACTTTTAGTGCTTTTGCAAGGCTGGTACGTGCCGCTTGTGTGGTACGCACATTAGCTTTGGTAGCTATATTCATACCTATGTAACCGGCTACTGCCGAGAAAACCGCCCCAATTAAAAATGCTACAGCTATAATTGGACTTGAATTAGCTTTGGGAATAGTACCGCTCCATGCCAACAATACTGCGGCAATGACAGCAAAGTAAGAGAGTACTTTCCATTCGGCTTTCAAAAAGGCCATTGCACCTTTGGCAATGTAACCTGCCAATTCTTTCATGTTTTCGTCGCCCGCGTCTTGCTTGCTCACCCATGCTGATTTGATGGCCATCACCAGCAATCCAACCACGCCAAGTGCGGGTATTAGGTAGATAAGGTTTTCCATATAGTCTAATAAATACGATTTTTTACAGGACGGCAAAAATAAGGTTTTGCATTAACAAAGTGAAAAATAGTTGAACTATCGTGGTTTTAATCTCTCAATATTGGATTATCTGTTACCATTTTGAGACAATGATACCGTTTTAAAACCCATACCGTTACTGTATTCCCTTTTCAAAAAAACAAAAAATAAAACTGCCGAAACCACTCTATTTTAACCTCTTGTGGAAAAATTATGAATAACTGTAAGGGGAGTTACACCCTATAAAATTTTCTCATACCTCTTTTTGGCCTTATATTTGCCGACGATTAATTATTACCGACTTAAAAACGGTTTAAGTTCTTGTACAGTAAGTTATACATATACGCACTAGCTACGTTTGTGGCCTTATTAATGTCGGTTTCGGCATTCGGGCGCACAGCCAATACTCCTTCCGATAGTTCTGAGGTAGCTGATAGCCTCGTATATGTACCTTGTTCTCTTACTGATTCTCTTTTAGATTACGCTGATAATTACTTAGGTACCCGTTATCGCAGTGGTGGCAAAACCCCAAAAGGTTTTGATTGCTCGGGCTTTGTATATTATGTATTCGGAAAATTCGGGTATAAAACTTCTCCCTCATCATCTGCAGTTAGAACCATAGGTAAAGAAGTGGATAAAGAAGATGCCCGCCCAGGTGATATTATTTACTTTACAGGCCGCAACTCACGTTCAAAACGTCCCGGCCACGTTGGTATCATTACCGAAATAAAAGACGGCACAATCTATTTTATCCATGCCTCGGTAAATTTGGGTATCTCATATTCTACCAACCAAACTCCATATTACAAAAAGCGTTTTATGGGCATCCGCAGGGTGCTGGATTAATCTTACCTGCCCCTCTGCTCACCTTCTCAATCTGTTTTTGTTAATAAAATGTAAAACACACACGCTGTGTTGCTTACTATTTTTGAGGCATGGAACAACCACAAAGCCTTAAACAAGTAGCAGAATTTCACCGCACTTTCCGCCATCCCATTATTGAACAACCTGCCATACCCAGCGCCGCCCGCAGCGAACTGCGCGTGAGCCTGATAGCCGAAGAGTTAGAAGAGCTTCGCCAGGCCATTGCTGATAATAATATAGTAGAGATTGCTGATGCTTTGTGCGACATACAGTATGTGCTGAGCGGTGCAATACTTGAGTTTGGCCTCGGACATAAGTTTAAAGCTTTATTTGACGAAGTGCAACGCAGTAATATGAGCAAAGCCTGCCAAACTGAAGAAGAAGCGCAAGCCACTGTTGTACATTTTAAAGAGAAAAAAGGCGAAGATTGCTATTATAAAGAGGTAGAAGGCTTATACCTTGTGTACCGCACCAGCGACGACAAAACCATGAAGTCTATTAACTATAGTCCCGCTGATTTAGCTTCAATTCTAAAATAGAAACGGTTTATAACAGGCAGGGTTTTGCCAATTAGATGGTAAAACTTATTTTTGCCTCCAAAATTTACACAATGGCAAATACATCAGATGTTTCAGTAGGAATGTTTTTGCGCCACAACGGCGAGTTGGTGCAACTTATAGAGTATATGCACCGCACACCCGGAAACTTGCGCGCTTTCTATCAAGCAAAAATGCGCAACGTAAAAACAGGGAAATTAGTTGAATACCGCTACCGTAGCGGCGAAGAAGTTGAAATTGTACGTGTGGAAGTGCGCGAACTGCAATATTTGTACAAAGACGGCAACAGCCTTGTTTGTATGGATAATGACACTTTTGAGCAAGTATATGTGGACGAAATTATGTTTGGCGATGGCGCTAAGTTTATGAAAGAAGGAATGACTGTAAAGATTTCTTTTGAAGACGATGCTCCAATTGCTGCTGAACCTCCAACATTTGTTGAGCTTGAAATTACCTACACCGAACCCGGTGTGAGGGGCGATACTGCTACCAACACATTGAAACCTGCTACCCTTGAGACAGGTGCAATTGTTAACGTTCCTTTATTTGTTGATACCGGTGAAATCATCCGTATTGATACTCGTACTGCCGAATACATGGAGCGCGTGAAGAAGTAATCTCTTTAAAACTTATAATGAAGGCTGCCCAAAAGGCGGCCTTTTTTGTTTCTGCATTGTACGTCGGGTATAAAACCCGACTCGACTGAGAGTATTGTAACATCAATCGTTATCGATAACATAGGGATCTATTCCCTATGATGACCAAATCGTCGGGAATAAATCCCGACGCTATTGAGAAAGCTGCACCATCAATCATTATCAATAACATGGGGATTTATTCCCTATGATGAACTGAGACATCGGGTATAAAACCCGATTCTATTGAGAAAATTGAGCCCTCAATCATTATCAATAACATAGGGATTTATTCCCTATGCTGTCCCAAACCCTTACCTTTGCTGTATGATTAAACGGTTTTGTTTGGCGTTGGCGGTCGCTACGGTTTCGATTTCGGCAGTTGCTCAAATACCTAAATTGGGGAACGATACTTTGCTGGATATTGCCACTTGGAATGTGGAATGGCTGGGTGAAAGCGGCTATGGTCCTACCGACGAAAACCTACAGTTTAACAATGTTAAAACCGTTATCAATCAAACAGGGTTTGATATTATTGCTTTGCAGGAAATGGCCAATACCAATACCTTTTTCAACCTTAGCGATGCTTTGTTTAGCACCTACGGTAGCATTAACTCTACCTTTCAGGCAACACAAAAAATGTGCTTGTTGTATAAGAAAAGTATGTTTGAGTTAATACCCGATTTAAGCAAAAACATACTGAACCAGTATGCTAACAGTACTTTTGCTACGCGACCACCATTGCAAGTGGCTCTTAGGACTAAACAAAACGACCGAATAGACACACTGTACTGTATTGTAGTACACATGAAGGCACATACTGGCAATACTACTGAAAAACAAGACTCGTACAATCGCCGCAAAGAAGCTGCGGGGCATTTAAAAACCTATGTTGAGCAATACCTTGCCGGAAAAAAACACATTATACTGGGCGATTGGAACGATGATTTGAATACCTCGCTTTACAACGATATGCCTACCCCTTACGGTAACTTTTTGAACGCTGGTTACCTTTTTGCCACCAAACAACTTACCGATGCCGGCAAAAACTCGTGGGCTTTTGGCAATAAAATGATTGACCACATTATGATGGCAAAAAGCATGGACAGTCTGTACATTCCTGCATCATCAAAGGTGTTTGACAATGCCGGAAATTACATCGCCAATTTTAGCAACAATACTTCTGACCACTACCCCGTATATGCTTTTTTTGACTGGAAACGATTGACAACCAGCCCTAAACCTCCTTCATCGTTAGGGGTTGACAACGCACAGACAGGAGTAACCGCTTATCCCAATCCTGCCAATGAAACTATTTACATAGAGGGGATTGTGGATGAATTAACCATTTACAACCTATTAGGGCAGCCTTGCTATACAGAGAAGCAACCGCTAAACCCCATAAACATTAGCGAATTACCCATCGGGATTTATACAATTGCCATTACCGTTAACGGAAACACTACCGTATCAAAAATGGTCATCAGCAGGTAGGCAACCCCACTGTTTTAAAATCACTTGTAAATAGCTTAGATTAATGAGTTACAGGAATGGCCGTTTCTTCCACCGTTACCTCACCGTCGGCATCAATGCCAGTTAGTCTCACCTGCACCAGTTCATTTACAAGCAACGGATCGTAAGGCGTTTTTACCTTGATGTAGTTTTCGGTAAAACCGTTCATCATACCGCCGTTTTCCTCGGCCTCAAACAATACGGTAAACGTACCGCCAATGTGCTGCTCGTAAAAGCTGCGGCGTTTTTTCTCAGATAAAATGCGAAGCATCTCTGCCCTACGGCCACGTTCTTTTTGAGGCACTACCCCTTCCATACGCACAGCGGTGGTGTTCTCACGCTCGCTGTAAGGGAACACGTGCAAATACGATATATCCAACTCGTTAATAAAACGATAGGTATCTAAAAAGTCTTCTTCTGTCTCACCCGGAAACCCAACAATCACATCCACACCTATGCAGCAATTGGGCAGTGCAGCCTTAATACGCGCTACACGGTCGGCATACAACTCGCGTACATAACGGCGGCGCATCAATTTCAAAATCTTATTGCTGCCGCTTTGCAGGGGAATATGAAAATGAGGTACAAACTTTTGCGACTTTGCCACAAAATCAATAATGTCCTCATTTAATAAATTAGGTTCTATAGACGAGATACGGAAACGGTCAATCCCTTCCACATTATCCAACTGTTGCACCAAATCAAAAAAGGTTTCCCCGTTTTGTCGGCCAAAATCCCCAATATTTACTCCCGTAAGCACCACTTCCTTCACCCCTGTTTGAGCTACATTGCTGGCTTGCTCCACTGTCTTTTCAATGGTATCGCTGCGGCTAAAACCACGTGCCAAAGGTATTGTACAAAACGAGCAGAAATAATTACAGCCGTCTTGCACCTTAAGAAAAGTACGGGTACGGTCGCCAAACGAAAAGCCGGGCACAAATACATTCGTCTCTTTAATCGGGCTGTTGTGCACAATGGCTTTTTCAGCATTGCCCAATTCTTTTAAGTGGTGGGCAAGATTAAATTTTTCTGCAGCACCCAACACCATATCCACGCCGGGTATTTCGGCAATTTCCTGCGGTTTCAACTGGGCGTAGCACCCAATAATCACCACATTGGCAGCAGGATTATACTTTAACGCCTCTTTAACCACTTTGCGGCATTTTTTATCCGCATTATCCGTTACAGAGCAGGTATTTATTACATACAAATCAGCCCCTTGGGTAAACTCTTTGCGGGCAAAGCCTTCCCCCTCCATTTGGCGGGCAATGGCGCTGCTTTCGCTAAAGTTTAGCTTACAACCCAATGTATAAAAGGCTACCGATTTCTGCATTTTTTTAAAGTCTGCAAAGATAAGTAATTTGTAATTAACCTATAGTATTACGCACAATAGACGAGTGCGGCTGGGAAGTTAAATTCTAAACGCTAAATAAGAAATTCTAAAAAAGAAGAATCCCTGTAATTACTAGGTCTCCTGAAGCAATCTCACCCCTAAATCCTGCTTCGGCTGCGCTCAGCACAAGCTCAAAAGGGGACTTTACGAATGACGGGCAAGTGCGGCTGGCACAAACGCTTCCTTGTTTACTTAAGTGCTAACAACGGATTACTAATAACTGTTAACCAACAACTACGCAGGATTTGCTAAACATATCTCCCCGCAAATTCTTACCTTCGCTACAAGTTGAAGTTTGGAAATAGCAGGCAGGCACAAATGTTGCTGCTGTTTTTATCCCTACGAAAACCTTACACACACAATGGCTAAAAAGACCAAGTACTTTTTCGACCCGCATAGTCTTACGTATGAAATTGCCCATACCAGTTGGGGTAAAATGGCGTTGCGTGTATTTGGTTTTTTGAGTGCATCGGCGGTGTTGGGTGCTATAATTATGGCGGTGTCGTACACTTATTTCAGTTCGCCCAAAGAAAAAATACTGGAAGACAGGCTTGATGAATACAGGCTACAGGTATCACTCTATGAAAAAACCGTGGATGAATTATCTGCCTCGCTTGAACAATTGAATAAACGTGACGAGGAAATATACCGTGTTGTGTTTGAGGCTCCTCCACTACAAGACAGTACTAAGAACCCGCAAAGCATTTTTGAACGTTATAAAAATAAGGTAGGGTTGGATGAAGAAGATAATATGGAGCGGATGAAAACCAAGTTGGCTAATCTTGCTTCAAGAATGAAGGTGCAATCGGCATCGTTTGATGATATTTTAGAACGTGCCAAACGCAAGCAGGATATGCTGGCAAGCATACCGGCTATTCAGCCCATTTCAAATAAAGAACTTACTCGTGTGGCATCGGGTTTCGGGTATCGTATTCATCCCATTTACAAAACGGTTAAAATGCACTCGGGCATGGATTTTACGGCCAGTAAGGGTACTCCTATTTATGCCACAGGAAACGGTACAGTTACTTTTGCAGGCTATAACGAAGGCTATGGCTATCATGTGATTATTAATCACGGCTACGGTTACGAGAGTTTATATGCCCACATGACGAAGATAGAGGCCAAGCAAGGCCAAACCATTAGCAGGGGACAGCGCATAGGCACAGTGGGCTCATCGGGCTTATCAACCGCACCGCACTTGCATTACGAAATTATTAAAAACGGAGATAAGGTAAATCCTGTACACTTTTACTACAACGATTTGTCGCCCGAGGATTACGAACGTATTAAAGAACTGGCTGCGGCCAATAACCAATCATTTGACTGATGCTGCCTGAAGAAGAAAACCCCGACAAAATGTACTATTCTATAAGCGAGGTTTCTACCATGCTGAACGTGAATGCTTCCCTCATCCGCTTTTGGGAAAAGGAGTTTGATGTATTGCGACCTAAGAAGAACAGCAAGGGAAACCGGCAGTTTACCCGTGATGATGTAGCTAATTTGCGATTGATATACCATTTGGTGAAGGAGCAAGGCTATACATTGCAGGGAGCTAATGAGAAATTGAAGCTGGATAAAGGCCAAGGCACCAAAAAGGTGGAGATTATTGACAGCTTGTATAAGATACGCAATTTATTAACCGATATTAAAGACATATTGGACAAGGAAGCCAAATGAAATACATTGTAACCTCGTTATTTATCACTTTTACATTTTTTAACGCTACCGCACAAGTAGAAATCTACCCTACATCACACGATACCTCTTTGCGTGTGGTAACAGTAATTGGAGTAGGGGATATGATGCTGGGCACCAATTATCCCAGCGAAAAACATTTGCCCCCAAACGATGGTAAAAACTTATTGGACAGCGTGCGTGAAATTTTGCTGGATGCGGACATCACTTTTGGTAATCTTGAAGGCACGTTGGCAGGTGATAAGGGCAAGGTGAAAAAATGCAGTAATCCAAAAGTGTGTTATGCTTTCCGTTCGCCCGTTCATTATGCAAAGTATTACAAAGAGGCAGGATTTGATTTGTTGAGTATTGCCAACAACCACAGTGGTGATTTTGGTGCCGAAGGCCGTGAAATTACCATGACTACTCTTGAAGAATACGGCATACAGTACGCGGGTTTGCTAAGCTGCCCAACAACTGTGATTGAAAAAGACGGTATTAAATACGGCTTGGCCGCTTTTGCACCCAATAGCGGAACGGTAAGTATTAAGGATATTGAAGGGGCCAAAGCTATTGTAGCTTCCTTGGATAGTTTGTGCGATATACTGATTGTATCGTTTCACGGGGGTGGGGAAGGCCGCGACCGACAACACGTAACCCGTGATACTGAAATGTTTATTGGTGAGAACAGGGGCAATGTGTACGAGTTTAGCCACGCAGTGATTGATGCTGGTGCTGACATTGTTTTCGGGCACGGTCCGCACGTAACCCGTGCAATGGAATTATATGATAACCGTTTGATTTGCTACAGTTTGGGCAATTTTGCCACTTACGACCGTTTTAGCCTGACTGCCGAAAGCGGAGTTGCACCGATAGTAAAGGTTACAACGGATACAAAAGGAAATTTTATAGGTGCGAAAATAACCCCGATAAAACAAATGGGAGAGGGAATACCCGTAGTAGATATCGAAAAGCAATGGGCGTTGAAACTACTACAAGAACTTACCAAAGCTGATTTTCCTGAAACACCTTTATTGATTGGGGATGACGGTGAGGTAGTGAAAAAGCAATAATTGTTGAACTTGCCTATGAAATGTTGAGCTTGCCGAAACAAGGATATAAACCAAAAAAGCCCCAAAACGGGGCTTTTTTATCATATGAAGTTTAAACTCTTATCGCATGGTTGAGCCATACTTAGCTTGCCAGTCCATCACACCGCCCAACAAATTGCGAACGTTAGTGAAACCGATTGAACCAAGGTATGCTTTTGCCTGACCGCTGCGGGCACCGCTGCGGCAGTGTACAATTATTTCTTCGCCTTTAAGGTCTTCCAACTCATCCACTACGGTAGGCAATGTACCCAATGGAATAAGGCGGCCGCCAATATTAAACTCTTCGTATTCGTGAGGTTCACGCACATCAATTACAATAAGGTCTTCACCGTTATCCATGCGCGTTTTTAATTCTTCGGAGGTAATGTCCATATACTATTTACTGTTTTATGAATTTAGTCGTATTAAATCCTATTGAAGGATTATGTAAAGTTAAAAAATATAATCCGTTTGGCAATATACTGATGGGCAGTGTATTTGTTTCAAAAGTGTTTATAACCCCTGTGTTAATAGTTTTTCCTGCTATATCCGTAATAGTATAGGTGTATATATCTTGTTGTGCAATATCTATTGTAATTACAGTTGAGGCAGGATTAGGATACACGTTTATTACATTAGATTTTTTTGCTGTAATTGGTTTTATACCTACCAAAGTTGTGTCTTTAATAAAGTTTTTACCCACGTGCGGGCGCATCATCAATGTGCCGGGTATTTCTGATAAATACCATTTTCCGGTGGTATTAAAATATAAACCGGGATTGCCTATTGCCTTGCGATAACTGGTGTAATTCCTATCCCAGCCTACGTTTAAGTGGAAGGTAGATGTTTGCACCCAGCCTATATAAAACTCTCCTTTTACTGCAATGGCACTATCCAAAACATACGTATGATATCCGTTGATAGAATCGGTATAAGTAGGATAGGTTACTAATTTAGTGTACAACAGTTCTTCTTGTGAGCCATTGGGAGTGATACTTTGCCATACAGCAAGGTTAAAGGCTCTCTTAATAGTATCCTCTGCCTGAAAATAATATACCGAAATTGCTCGCAAACTATCGGGTTTATTAAGCCTGAAACGGTAGGCAATTTTGCCTGAACCTCGTTTTAGCCCGTAACCTGTTTCAGCAGTACCATCGTCGTAGGCATAATAATTGGCAAACGTAAATTTACGGGTAACAGAATCATTGGCAATTCTAAAGTTGGCTCCTGTAATTTTTAAAAATTCAGCAGCAGTAAATGTTACTGTATCCTCAGTGCGGGCAACAGCATTGTAATTTGAAGCGAAACCAAAGCCTTTTTCGCTAAACGGGTCGATTGAAAAACCGCTACCGGGCTGGTTAACTACCAAATTACCCGCATCGTCCCGTACTTGTCGGTTAAAAACGTCAACCGTGCGGCCTTGGTCAAATAAATTGCTTAAATACCCTCTTGTACTGTCAGTAATCTCCAGTGATTCAAAAGTTTTGAATTGGTCGTAGGGCATTTCTTGATATTCGCTTAAAAACGACATGGGTTTTTGCGAAACCGCAACATCAGCAAAAACACTGTCTGCTGCCGTACGGTTACGTTCCATATAAATGTAATCAAGGTGCCATTGGCCTACTCCGCCTATGTAGCTTTGATAATTGATAAAACGGAATTGGAAACCTGCATGGAAATACTCAGGAGCTTCAAGTTTTAAAATAGCGGGTTTGAAATTACTTAACGCAATACCTGGGGTAGACCATACGGTGTACCAAAACCCTAAGTTGTTTTTAAATTGAAGGATTAATGAGTCTTTGCCTTGTAGGGATTGAAAACTCAAGCCTTGTGCTTGGTAAAAAAAGCTCAGGTAAATATTGTTGCCGCTGCTATACGCAGAAATATCAATGGGTTGTGAAGTAAGGGTGTCGCAAGGGCCGTGTATATCAGCACGAATGTTTAAATAGGGGCGACCTGTACTGTCCAATGCGTCTAAAGTAGCAACCCCGATGCTGGGAGCTTTTACAGGAAAATCTGTATTTACATACGCTAAACGGTTGGTCCAGCGGCTTTCATCTGGAAAAACCTCACCCTTAGAAAAATCTTCGAAAAAGGGTAATAACAACGTATCTGTAATACCGCTTTTGCGTATAAAAGTTGAGTTTTTAAGTTGTAATTGCTGTTTAAGTGCTGGGTTCGCCGTCAGGGGTACCAGTACCTCCTCGTTCAGCTGCGCATTTACACCAATACCAATACATATAAGGGCTATAGCGCCCGATAGCTTTTTAAACATTGTTAGTCGCTTTGCTTTAAGAACAAATCTATTTCTTGACCAATATACGCGCCTCTGCCCGCTTCAGGGGTTTGACGGTATACTTTGGCCGTTATTTTATCGGTAACGTTTTTATCGTACGATACCGCACCTATATTTAACCCTAAAAGGCTCAATTCTATTGTGGCTTCGTCTAAAGTTAATCCTCCTAAGTCGGGCATTACGATGTTTTTATCACCGTCATCCTCGCCTTTACTTATCACCAAATCTATTTTGCTGCCTTTTTCAATCTCGTCGCCGGCCTTTACTTTTTTACCGTTAAAACTCATTCCCAACACCCTGTTTACCGATAAATCGGCACGGGTGGTTATTTCACCCACCTCTAATCCTTCGGCAGTAAGTTTGCTCACCGCTTCACGCAGGCCAATATCCAAAATATCGGGCACCTTCACAATAGGTACGGGACGGGCGTTGATGGTAAGGTACACAATGCGGTTTTTCTTCACCTTAGTGCCTTCGGCAGGGTTTTGGTCAACCACTTGGTTGGGTTTCGCCTTTGGCATATACACTGAGTCAAACACTACATAACGCAAGTCTTTTTCATCCAGTAAACGGGTGGCTTCGTCATACACCAAACCTTTTACTTTAGGGACTGGTAAACTTTGCCCGTGGTTGGTCATAAACTTCAACAGCCAGTTTATTACTAATAAAAACAGCAGTATTGAGGCTATGCCTATGAGCAGCTTTGCCCACCATTTTGAATGTAAAAAGCCCGTAACGAATTTATTTGCCATCAGTTTGCTTGCTGTGCATTGTTTTTGGTGAAACCGTATTGTAATATTTTATCAATAAAATCATAAGGCATATACCCGTTTAGTGCACTTTGGTGGAAGATGCAAGTTGCGGGAGTCATACCGGGCAACGAATTTACTTCAATAAATATTACTTCCACTTGGTTGTTGTGGTGCACTTTTACAAAAGCATCTATTCGTGCATAGCCTTCAATATTCAGCAATTTTGCGGCACGTTCCAATTCTGTTTTTACAGCATCGGCAATGTAACGGTCTTCTGTCGGCTCTTTTGAGTAACGCGCAGGGGTAATGTTTTGCCCTTGTCCCGCCAAAAATTTCTCTTCTAATGATAAGATTTCTTTTTCGGCCAGTGTTTCGCTCGGTTCAAACATTTCATAGCGTATTCCGCCGTTTTCAGTTCGGTGGGTTAATAAACCGCCCGTTACTTCTAAAAATATTTTAGCATCCGATTTGTCAATGAACTTTTCGGCCAAGAAGTAGCTTTTACGCGGAAACTCTTCTTTGGGCAACAGTTTCAATCGTTGTTCCAATTCAGGTTCGCGGGCTTCGGTTTCCCTAAACATTAAACGTGCAAACGCGTCTAACTCCTCGCGGGTTTTTATTTTCTTCACAGCACTGCTGCAACCGTCGTCGGCAGGTTTTGCAATCATCGGCAACCCTGTTACTGACAGTATTTTATCGTAAAATGCTGCGCTATCAGTTGCCCAATCTTCTTTTTTGGCCAATACGTGCGGTGCCACCGAAAAACCGTTGGCGGCCAGCAATTCAGCCGTATCGTATTTATTTATGGTGATTTGTGAGCTGTAATAGCCAGAGCCGTTATAGGGCAATCCTACTTTTTCAAGTTGTACTTGCAAGCTCCCGTCTTCTCCCGGCCTCCCGTGCAAGGCAATAAATACCCCATCGGCCAATTGAGCCAGTTGCTCAAAGCCAATTAGGTGCGGAGCTGCATCGTGCTTTTGTCCGTTGCCAAAACGTTGCAAAACGGGAAGGCACTCGTCAGCTATTTTTTGCAGATACGGGTTTGGGTGATAGTTTCTCACCTTTTCGGCAATATCATCAGCATTGTCTTTCAACATCATGCTCACCGGCACTAAGTACATTTGGTAAGCATCATCACTACCTGTTAAAAACACAGGTACGGGAGTGTATTTGGGCGATGAAGAAAGCTTTTCGTAAATATTGCGGCCACTTTCCATAGAGATGTGTCGCTCGGTAGAGTAACCGCCCATAATTACGGCAATGCGTTTCTTTTCTTGGGCTTGGTTTGCAGTACTGTCCAGTTCAGTCTTTAAACGGTCATACACAGCCTTGTAATGAAAGTTTTCCATGCTGGTTTCAGCACGTTCTTTCAAGCTGGTATATAATATAAAGGTTAGGAATTGAGAGGGGTTCAATCCTATTTCGGCAGCTTGGTGGAAGAAGAACGACGAAGGCATCATACCCGAAGTGGTATTAGGGTCGTTCAAGAATATTTTTCCTTCAGCCGTAATAAACCCATCCAAACGGGCATACGTATTAAACCGGAAGTAACTATACAGTTGTTGTGCCTTTTGGCGGATGGCCTCTATTTGTGCATCGGGTAAGTCGATAGGGGTTACTTTGCGTGATAAACCGGGCAAATATTTTGAGCGGTAATCAAACACTTCTTGTCCCTTTACAATTTCAGTAGGAGGGAGTGCAATGGGTTTTCCATCCAAACCTCTGATAACAATACACGAAAACTCACGCCCTTTTACAAACTCTTCTATCAGCACCTCGCTCTCGTTTTGCAGTGCTTGCAAAACCACATGGGGCGCATTTTGTAATTCGCTCTCTAGGGTGTGCAGCACATCGTCGGGCAGGTTAATCAGGCTGTTGTTAAATAACAAAGGCAATCCTAATCCTTCACGTATATCACATACTGAGCGAACGTATTCAATCTTTTGAAATTGGTTTAGTTGGTTCCACTCAAATGCAGTAACGGTAATATTAAAGAACGCTTTATCAATAGCCGCTGCTAATTCATCTACGGTTTTTACAACACTAACTCCCAATGAAGAACCTTGATTGGCAGGCTTCACCACCAACGGGTAGGTAAGCAAATGAGTGTTTACTGAGCGGCTTTCTTCCCATTGTGTGCGGGTTACTAAGGCATAATTGGGTGTATCAAATCCACCGGCTTGTAAAAACTGTTTTTGTATGGCCTTGCTGATACCAATAGCAGAGGGTAGTATTCCTGAACCTGTATAGGGTATTTTCAGCCATTCAAGCATTCCTTGTATGGTGCCGTCTTCGCCGTAACTGCCGTGCAAGGCTAAAAAAGCAATATCAATCAGTTGGGGTAATTCGTCAACGGTAACCCTGCGGCCTATCTGGCCTATCATGGCATCGTAGTTTAGTTTGCCGCTTTTCACATCGGCTTCTAAACTCTCAATATAAACCTGAAAATTGTATTGGGTTTCGGGTAGGTATTGAACGGGCGGGTAAAAATCACGGATGCTTCCTTTGTATATCAGTTCTTTGTTTAAAAGAATAAGGGTATTGAAGCTATCTACAAACAATGGAACGGGTGTAAACAATAACTTATTAAGGTTATCATATACCGTTCTACCGCCAGAAAACGATACTTCCCTTTCACGGGATGCCCCGCCGAAAAATATTCCAACTTTTATCACGGCGCAAAGATACGTTTTGCTTGCTATTGGTGGTTAGTGATTAGTTGTTTGTATCTATTGATGGAGAAACAGTAAGTAATGTGTATTTATTTCGTAATGGTAAATACAAATTTTGCACCGTGTTGCACATTATCATCCACCCACACAACACCGTTGGCTTGCGTTACTAATTTTTTTACAATAGAAAGCCCTATGCCGTAGCTATCTTCTTGCGGGGTTTTAATACTTTCAAACAAATCAAATATTTTATTACGGTCTTTTTTTGGAATACCCGGTCCGTTATCTGCTACTGAAACCTCAAAAAAACTGTCTCTGTCAGCGCATTGTATTTCTAATTCGCAAACAGGTTTATCGTTGTGTTTGATTGCATTGTTGATAAGGTTGCCCAAAATCTGTTTTAGCGCAACGCTGTTGTATTGCACTGTGGGCATTTGTGGCGGGTAATTAATAATTACAGCATTGTTTACACTATACTCTTGGGCTATTTGGCTGCACACATTATGTAAGTCAATTTCTTCAATCTGTACATTATTAAAATTGGTACGCGAATAATCTAAAATCCCGTTTACCATGTTGCGGGTTTGTTCATTGATAGTTTTTAGCAAAGCAACGTACTGTTTTAAGGTATTGTTTTCTACGTTTTCTAATTCGTTTTCAATCAATGTTATCAATGAATGCGCTGAGCTTAGCGGCGATTTAATATCGTGGGCAACTGTAAAACAAAAACGTTCAAGGTTTAAGTTGGTTTCTTCCAACATCGATTTATTAACCACATTTGCTTCCAGTTCTTCGCTCAGCATATTCAACCCAAAAGCTACCACATCAATAGGGTTGTCTGTAATAGCAGTCTCTAATCGTTTCGAAAAATTAAGACTTGCCATAGCGCCTATCATCTCTATTAGCTCATTAATGCGCTTTTCTTCAACATGTATGTCCATTTATAAAAATGTTTTTAGCCACTCCATGGCTTTTGTTTCATCTTTGAATAGTTTAACGGGAAACTTGGTTTTATTGAGCCCCAGAAAAAAATTACCAATTAATTGCGATAGGGCAGATTCTACTAATAATGCGCATGCGCTTTGTACTTCAGCTATTTGATCATTTGCTAAAAATGCACGGGCATCTCTTGTTGCTCCTTTCGACATTCTTATATCAACAAAAACAGGCGCAGGAAGTTTTGGTGCCAATGCCCTAACGGTATCAATATTCTCAATTACATCATCAAGTTGCATAAATGCATCTTTATGTACAATACATTTAATTATTCCCGAATCATCACGGTAAATAGTTTCTGTATTTGTAATAGTTTTCATCATTGTGGTATTGCTTGCCTTTCCAATTCAAAAGTAATTATAAAATACTGAACGTTAATTGCAATGTTTTGTTAGAAACGGCTCATTTAATAACGGATTAACAAATTGGCCTGATTTGTGCGCGGTAAATGGCTTTGTACCGAAATAGTACGCAACAAAACCTTAAATCAATACATTTGTCGTTACAACAATGAAACGTAGCACTGTTTTCCTATTCATACTCCTGTTATTCAGCGTAAGTGCTAAAGCACAAAACTCGCCCCAATACAATTCAGCAGAAATACTGCAAAAGCTATACAAGCTAAACACAGTAGGCTCGGTGCTTTATGTAGCCGCCCATCCTGACGATGAAAATACCCGATTGCTGGCCTATCTTGCCAACGAACGCAAGTTACGAACGGGTTATCTATCGCTTACCAGAGGTGACGGTGGACAAAACCTGATTGGTAAAGAATTGGGTGAACAACTGGGCTTGATACGCACCCAAGAGTTGTTGGCAGCACGCCGTACCGATGGGGCTGAACAGTTTTTTACCCGTGCAAACGATTTTGGGTATAGTAAAAATCCTCAAGAGACGTTTGGGTTTTGGAACAAAGACAGCATACTGGCGGATGTAGTATGGGTGATTCGTAATTTCAGACCTGATGTGATAATATGCCGTTTCCCTACTGATGGCAGGGGCGGACATGGACATCATACCGCTTCGGCAATATTGGCAGAAGAAGCCTATGAAGCCGCCGCCGACCCAAACCGTTTTCCCGAGCAATTGCAGTACGTACAAGTATGGCAGGCCAAACGGGTGTTTTGGAACTCATACAATTTTGGAACAACCAATACCACCACGCCTGAGCAAATGCAACTAAATGTGGGGTTATTTAACCCGCTACTGGGTAAAGGGTACGGAGAAATTGCCGCCGATAGCCGCTCTAACCACAAAAGCCAAGGCTTTGGCTCGGCAAGGGGCAGGGGCGAGGTGATAGAGTATTTTCAGCAAATAAAAGGCGACTCAGTAAGTCGCGACTTGTTCGAAGGCATCAACCAAACATGGGAAAGGCTTGCCGGAACTAAAAAAATCCAAAAGCAGATTGATAAAATAATTGAAGAGTTTAAACCGCAATCGCCTGAACGTTCAGTTAGCGGACTTGTGGCATTATACAAAACCCTGCAACAATTGGATGAGACCGATGCCGCGTTGCGGTACTGGAAAGCCCAAAAACTGAAAGAAACTGAAACACTTATACTTACCTGTGCAGGATTATGGATGGAAGCCTATGCTGCTGATTATACAGCCATACCGGGGGAGCAAATAACTCTCACCTCGCAATGGGTAGTTAATAGTGGGGTAAATGTTGAACTTAAAAAACTAAATTATTTCGGTCAAACGGATACGCTGGTTAATCAGTTATCGGCTATAAACAAGAAGGGGGAATATTTCCCTAAACTGTATTCATACATTCATAATGACAGGCTACCGGCCAACACACCCTACTCAACACCGTATTGGTTGCGAGATAATCACACGTTGGGACTGTATGCTGTTAACGACTTATTAATGATAGGCAAACCTGAAAACGACCCACAGGTGGCCGTAACGTTTTACGTAAGTATTGATGGGTTGGATTTAGCAGTTAAACGTTCTGTGGTGTATAAATATACCGACCCTGTAAAAGGCGAGGTGTACCGTCCGTTAGAGGTATTGCCGCCTGCAACGGTAAATATTGCCGAACAATCGTATGTGTTTGGAGATACAACTCCGCAAACCGTTAAATTTATTGTAAAGGCCAATAAAAATAACGTACAAGGCACCTTAAAAGCCGAAATACCCGCCGGTTGGCAAATCACCCTTAAGAATGCCTCTTTTTCTATTGCTAATAAAGGCGAAGAGCAGGTGTTAGAAGCAGTATTACGTGCCACTCCAAACAGCGTGAGCAGCAGTATTATAGCCTCGATAAAAATTGACGGTAAAACCTATAACAAGGCCATACAACGGGTGCAATACGATCATATCCCGTATCAATTTACCTTGAGCGATGCCGAAGCTAAATTGGTTAGTATTCCGCTACAAAAAACGAATATTACCATTGGATACATACCCGGTGCCGGCGATGAAGTGGCTAATTGCCTGCGTTTGATAGGCTACAAAGTGGTAGACCTTACCGACGATATGCTGGCAAACGATGATTTGAGCAAATACGGAGCAATTATAACCGGTATACGTGCCTATAATACCAACGCCCGTTTGTTGCAGCTTAACAACCGCATCAACGAGTATATAAACAAAGGCGGTAATTTTATCGTACAATACAACACCAATAGCAGGGTAGGCCCTTTTGCAGGTAAAATCGGTCCTTATGATTTCACCATTTCACGCAACAGGGTAACCGATGAAACTGCTTCGGTTAAATTCCCCAATCCTGAACATCCGGCACTCACTTATCCAAATAAAATCGGTGATACTGACTTTGAAGGCTGGGTGAAAGAGCGCGGTATTTATTTCGCAACAGAGTTGAACGAAAACTTTGTCCCTGTATTGGAGATGGCCGACCCCAACGAAGAAGCACAAACGGGTAGTTTGATTATAGCCCCTTACGGCAAAGGAAACTTTGTATATACCGGACTTTCGTTTTTTAGAGAATTGCCCGACGGTGTACCCGGAGCGTACCGTTTGTTTGTGAATTTACTTAGCCTCCCTCAAAACAAATAATGCAGGAAAACGAAGAAAAACCACCGTTTTTAAAATCTTGGGCCAATGTGTATGCATTGGTAGCAGGAACTTTGGTAGTGCTGATAGTATTGTTTTACCTGTTTAGCGAGTATTTTAAATGAGTTGGATTGATTGGGTGGTATTAGTAGGTACCTTGCTGTTCATAGCTCTTTACGGAATGTGGAAAAGCAGGGGAATGCGCAATATTGAAGGCTACCTGCTGGCCGATAAAAAACTGCCTTGGTACCACGTGGGACTTTCGGTAATGGCAACACAGGCAAGTGCTATCACCTTTCTTTCAGCACCGGGATTGGGATATGCTGATGGTTTGCGCTTTGTGCAATTCTACTTCGGGTTGCCGCTGGCCATGATTGTGATATGTATTGTATTCATTCCCATATTTAAAAACCTAAACGTTTATACCGCCTACGAATACCTCGAAAACCGTTTTGACATAAAAACGCGGTCGCTCACTGCTTTTTTATTCCTGTTACAGCGTGGGTTATCAACGGGTATAACCATTTATGCACCGGCAATTATTCTCTCAAGCATATTAAACATAAGTATTATTTACACCACCTTTATTATGGGCGGTATCGTAATACTCTATACGGTGTATGGCGGTACAAAGGCCGTTTCTTACACCCAAATGTTCCAGATGATTATCATCTTTTCAGGGCTGTTTATGGCCGCGTTTATGGTGGTGTATATGTTACCCCAAGGCGTAGGCTTTACCGATGCCTTGCACATTGCCGGAAAAATGGGGAGAACCAATGCAATCGATACTACTTTCGACCTTAACAACCGCTACAATATATGGTCGGGCATCATTGGCGGATTCTTTTTGCAGTTATCGTATTTCGGCACTGACCAGTCGCAGGTAGGTCGTTATCTTACAGGGAGTTCCGTTAGTCAAAGTCGTTTAGGTTTGGTAATGAACGGGTTAGTAAAAATCCCCATGCAGTTCTTTATACTGTTGATTGGCGTATTGGTTTTTACTTTTTATCAATTTCACACCCCGCCTGTTTTTTTTAACAGTGTTGAAGTGAACTCTGTTGAGAATAGCAAGTATGCACGGCAGTTTAAACAGCAAGAGGAGTTATACCAAAACACCTATACCGAACGCAGGCAATACGTGGATGGTTTGGTAGATGCATTGCACACGGACAATCAATCAAAAATTGATGAAATGCGCACCGCTTTGCAGCAATCGGATAGTAAAGCAAATGAAGTGCGTGATTCAGCCATACGCATCATTAGTGCCCACAACAAACTGGCTGATAAAAACGACAGTAACTATGTGTTTTTGGGCTTTGTAACCCAATACCTGCCAACGGGTATGGTAGGGCTGCTGATAGCCATTATATTCTTGGCAGCCATGGGTTCTACCGCCAGCGGACTTAACTCGTTGGCATCTACCTATATCGTTGATTTTTACAAGCGGTTTACCCACAAAAACGGCAGCGACCAACGCTATTTAAATGCCTCGCGATGGGCAACAGTGGTATGGGGCTTGTTTTGCATGGTGGTTGCACTGTATGCAGGAAAACTGGGCAACTTGATAGAAGCCGTAAACATTCTCGGTTCCTTATTCTACGGGGTGATATTGGGTATTTTTATCACTGCCTTTTTCGCCAAACACGTAAAAGGCACTGCTGTGTTTTATGCAGCCTTGTTAGGCGAAGTGTTTGTTGTAGCTGCTTGGATTACAGATTTAACCTCATTCTTATGGCTCAACCTCATCGGCTGTGTGCTGGTGTTTACTTTCGCAGTATTGATACAAGCGTTTAGTATCGAAGAAACACAATCCTAATCAGTAGTTTATTAGCCAGCACCCCTTCGACTGGCACAAGATGGACAACTGCACTTGCGCCCGTCTATCGTCATTGCGAAAAACCGCTTTTGGGTTTTGAATCAATCCGTTTGAACACCCCTCTTTACTGACCTCACAAGCTATACCGAACGAGGGAAACCGCCGCACACGCTCGTCGTTCGTAAAGTCCCCTTTAGGGGATTTAGGGGTGAGATTGCTTCGGGAGACCTCTCAATGACGGTGAAACCCCTTTCATACTGACGAAGGAAGCATCTTATCCCGCTTTGTTAACACAGTTGTTATAAGGTTCTTCGCTACGCTCAGAAAGACAATACAAACCCTACAAAATGGGGCAGTTAATAGGTTTCCAACCCACACGGCGTTTTACACACCACTCAATAGAAACCGAGATTTCATGTGAGCCCGGTGCAGCTTGCCGTGCGCTTGATACAGTAATGTCATAGCTGTACCCAATTTTAAATTTATCAAACTTAAACCCAACCAACGCAATAATAGCATCAGAGTTAGGGGCAGTTTGCCTAAACCATAACCCCGATACAAAAGAGCCTTTGTTCAGGTAAAATCCGATATTGGTTTGAAAAAATCGCTGCTGCGCCATTATCAATATATTAGGAGAAATGGTCATTGGCTGCTCCATTGGGTTGGGTTTCGATTTCTTTAAAGAGATTACAGTACCCGCGTGCAGCGTATAACGGCGTGGTAGCGTGGTGCCCTCGCTGGTATTGTGAAAAAACGATTGGTTAGGCTCGGTAATATTGTGTACGGCAATCCCTGCATAAAACGACCCCGAATAAATAAGCCCGCCTGCCGAAAAGTTGGGGTAAGTTACCGTGTTGGTGGCAAAGGTTTCTTTGGTAGGATTCACAAAACCTCTTTTGGGCACAATTTCATCGCCAAAATGCAGTCGGCTAAAGTCAATAGAGCGTTGCATAATGCCCGCTTGTATAGCCAAACTAAACCCAAAGCGTTTGTGGTTGTGGCCGCCAAACATCCCCATAAACGAATAAACACCGCTTACTGCCGTAGTAGTTAGCAGCCCGTCTCCGGCTACATCACGCAGGGCAAGCATACCCACACCGCCGTGTGCCCCGCCCGCATATTGGTCGAAAGATGCTGCAAAGGTTTTAAAGCTACCCGGTAACGATGGCCATTGATTACGGTAATTAAGCACCATACGTCCGCCTGCCTGCTTATCGCTGCAAGCCGAAGTACCCGCCAAAGCAGGGTTGGTGTACACGGGCGCTGCATAAAACTGTGTAAACTCAGGGTCTTGGGCTTTTGCAATGCAACAAACCATTAATAAAGCCATTCCGGTGATTGTCCTTTTAGGACTTACTTTTTTAAGTACAAATAGTGCCATAGGAGTAGGTTAGGGGCTTGGTTAGTAAAATAGGTTAGGTATTTATGTTGATACATTGCACACTCTTATTCGTTGCCCTGTTCAATGTATTTTCGACGAATACCATGAGCTATAATCTGCAAGGTTTCCCGATTGTGGATATGAGGATTTATAATCAATGTCAGTAACTGTCGTTTTACTACCTTTGCTCATATTCCTATGGAAATACTGTTTATTTTTTTATTGATTTTACTGAACGGGGTATTCTCGATGGCCGAAATCGCTTTGGTATCAGCCCGTAAATCAAGACTTGAAAGTGCCGCTAAAAAAGGTAGTTCTAAAGCCAAACTAGCATTAGAGTTATCCAATGCACCCAATAAATTTCTTTCAACCGTACAAATAGGTATTACGCTGATAGGCATTTTAACGGGTATTTACAGCGGTGAAAACATTACCAATCAATTACAGGCCAATGTTGAAAAAATTGAATCATTAGCCCCCTATAGCAACACCATTGCCATTGTGGTGGTGTTGGTGTGTATTACGTTTTTCTCGTTGGTATTAGGCGAATTGCTGCCAAAACGCATTGGACTTACCAATCCTGAAAAGATTGCCAAAGCGGTAGCGCAGCCCATGAATATTATTTCAAAAATAACAGCACCGTTTGTATGGCTGCTTACCAGTGTTACCGATGGGTTGATAGCCTTGTTGGGTATTAAACCTTCTACCGATAGCAAAGTAACGGAGGAGGAAATAAAATCGATTATACAGGAAGGAACCACCTCGGGTGAAGTGCAGGAGATTGAGCAAGATATTATGGAGCGGGTGTTTAATATGGGCGACCGCAATGTAAGCTCGCTGATGACTCACCGACAGGACGTAGTGTTGTTGGATATCAATTTTTCTCCCGACAGGATTAGGGAAGAGGTAGCCAAGGGGGTGCACTCGGTATATCCGGTGTATGAAAACGATAAATACGAGATTGAGGGATATATTTTGCTGAAGGATTTGTTTATGCACTTGCAAAAGCCTGATTTTAAAATAGCCGAGCACATGCACCAGCCGCATTTTATCAGTGAGCATCTATCGGCATACGAGGCGTTGGAGAATTTTAAGAAAAGCCGCATACACCATGCGATTGTGAGCGACGAATACGGACAGATGCAGGGGTTGATAACTATGAATGATTTGCTGACGGCGTTGGTGGGCGATGTGGATGAGTTTTATAAAGAGGATTACACGCTGCAACAACGTGAGGACGGCAGTTGGATTATTGACGGGGATTATCCGTTTTACGACTTTTTGAATTATTTTGAAGTGGACGATAGCAATATGCAGCACACGTTTAATACAGTGGGCGGCTTAATTATCCATGAATTAAAAAATATACCCAGCGAAAAAGATACACTTGTGTGGCAAAACCTGCGCCTTGAGGTGATAGATATGGACGGTGCCCGCATTGATAAAATTATGATTACGCAGGTGAAAGAGAACGGGGACTAAATTATTCGTTAGCAGGTTAAAATTCTCGGTATAAGTTTTATTTTTAAAACGTGAATGACTTATATGAAGGTATTGGAGTAGTTCTATTCGAATACCCCCTTTATTGGGTAATTCCTGCTACATTTTTTGTGTTGTATAAATATAACGAGAATACTATTAGGGAATATGTACTCAATAAAAACTATCTATTCAGCGCTTTATTTGTAGTAATACTAATAGGGTTTTTAACAAACATGGACAACGACCAGCAATACGGTTGTATTATTGATAGACAGCCAATATTTGCACCTCAAAACATCTTGTACACGACGATTTCATTGCTATTGGCTCTTTCAGCCATATTAATACAAAACACCAATTACCGACTACTGTTTTTATCTATCGAATTATTATACTGGTTGTATAAATTGTATTATATAAATAAAGTAAATGTTGTTGGTTTTGTTGGTGTTAGTGTGCCTAATGTTTCTGTGTTTGAGTTCTTTGCCTTAGCGATACGTTTGCAGTTGATAAATCTTTTAATGAACCTCAATAAATCCTTAAAATTTGTATTTGGTATTTCAGCCGTTTTAATAGTTTTAAAAATTGTAATTGATTTATCAGGCATATTCAAAGTGACACCTGAATTTTAACGTAACCATGGTATTGATAAAATCATAATTACACAGGTGAAAGAGAATGGAGATTAAGTTACTCTCTTACTTCAATTACCCTGTATATCTCAGGCCAACGGGTTGAATATTCTATTTGAAGCGTAGCTCCTGCTTTGTATCGCCAGAAGGCTATAGGTCGCTCTACAAATGACCCATCTGGCAAATGATAGGATAGACGTTTGTCACAAAACGAATAGTTGTTATAATACACTTTTCCACGGCTGCGAGCGTGGTACCTGCAGAAGGTATGCGCTTCACATTTACCGGTAGTACTATTAAGCAGCAGGTATTTTGTTGTATATGCCGAAGAAATCACAATAATAATAAGCAGGGATTTTGTGAGGATAGATAATTTACCCGAGGTAAGGTTTTTTATAAGACTGAATCGGGCGTTTCGGGTGCTGTTTCGTTGTTTTAGTAGGATGTATAACGCATTGCAAAACAAGCTTGAAAAGAAGTATCCGAGAATGGCCGATGCAGGAAGAAGAAATGGGTGTGGCTTTTTTATATTAATAAAAAACGAAAAATAGGCGGCCACAACACATAACAGCACTAATGCAGCGTAAAAAAGTAAATACTGTTTTGTTTTTTGCGGGGTAATCAAATCAATCTCCTTTTAAGAAAGTAAGAGTACGCTTTAAGCCTTTGTATCCGGTACGTTTCACCGGACTGTTTTTAAACAGTTGCTTAAACACATCTTCGGTTATTTCGTACCATTGGCGGGCATCCATCGTCATCAAATCAGGGTGAGGCTCAAACTCAGGCTCGTTGTGGGGTTGGCTAAAACGGTTCCAAGGGCATACCTGTTGGCATATATCGCAGCCAAACGCCCAGTTATCCATTTTCCCTTTAAACTCGGCAGGTATCTCGTCCTTCAACTCAATAGTAAGATAGCTGATGCACTTGCTGCCATCTACCCAATAGGGGGTAATCGCCTCCGTAGGGCAGGCATCAATGCAGGCGGTGCAAGTACCGCAATAGTCCTTAATAGGGGCATCAGGCTCCAATTCAAGGTCAATAATCAACTCCCCCAAAAAAAAATAACTGCCCCGTTGTTTATTAATCAGCAAGGTATGCTTACCCGTCCAGCCCAAACCACTTTTCTTAGCCCAAGCCCGCTCCATCACAGGGGCACTGTCAACAAACGCCCGTCCGTTCACCTCGCCAATCGTATCGGTAATAAACTGTAATAGTTGTTTTAGTTTATCCTTCACCACAAAATGATAATCCGTGTGGTAGGCATACTTGCTTATTTTGGGAGCATCAGCGTGTTGCTGTTGCTGCGGGGTGTAATAATTATATAGAAACGACACCACCGATTTTGCCCCCTCCACCAGTTTTGTAGGGTCGAGGCGTTTATCAAAATGGTTTTCCATGTACCCCATTTGGCCGTGCATTCCTTGCTGCAACCAACGTTCTAAACGGCGGGCTTCATCGTCTAAAAAGCCTGCTTTGCTCACACCGCAAAAGCTAAAACCCAATCGGCGGGCTTCTTCTTTTATCAGTCGGGTATGCAGGGCTTTGTCCATTGCCCAAAAATACTAACAGATACTAACATTATCACACCTTGTTAGTAGTAACAGTAGTAACAAGGTGTTTATAGTGTTACTATGTTACTATATCGTAGGGATTGAAAAGGGTATAGATGGCAGAATCTAAGAATTTACCGTTGTAGTAATAATTTTCTTTAAAATAGGCTTCTCGCACAAAACCTACGCTTTCGGCCAACTTTATCGATGGAATATTTGCAGGGTTTATATTGGCCTCAATGGTATGTAGTTTTATGGTTTTAAAAGCATAATCGGCAGCAGTTAATAAGGCTTCTTTCATTATCCCTTGGCGGTGATAATCAGCGTGCAGCATATAACCCACCTCGCCCCGGTAGTGTTCTTTCACCAATCGCCAAAAGCCAATGGTACCAATCAACCTGTCAGAGCTTTTAAGGGTAATTGCCCAGCTGATACCCTCGTTAGCAGCCACAATATCCATCATGCGCTGTACCAGTATTTTGGCATCGTCTAAAGTTTCGGCACGGGGGCGGTCGATATATTCCATTAGCCCTCTGTTTGAGCGCAGTAAAAACACGTCTTCATCATCTTTGTGACTTATTTCGCGCAGCACCAATCGTTCGGTGTGCAACGTGGGGAAGGGGCTGAAATTAACGGTTAACATAGTTTACTGCATAGTTAGTATTTACTAACCAAATCTGTAAACTTTTTTTAGTGTGAAAGTGTGGTCGCCCATCTTGAACCTGTCGAAGGGTGCGTTGGCTGGTCATTCCCAACTTGATTGGGAATCTGAGGGTTGGCGATAAGGGTATCATCCACCGCACAGATTCCCGCCTTCGCGGGAATGACTACAGCCGCACAAATAGTAACATTGCTAACAATACTAACACGCGAACAAGGGTGTTAGTAGTTGTTAGTACCCGTTTTTCTCTAACACTCTTTTCACTCGCATTTGATTAGTCTCCAACCGCTTTGCAATCTCATAATTACTAATACTCGGGTTTTCCTCCTTCATCGCAATAATAGCGGCATCCAGTTCGCTTAGTTCGTTGGTATCGTCGGTGATTTGGCGCAGGTGTTCTCGTTCAATACCATACTCAATAAACTCAAAGCCGAGGAAGTTGTGGGGCTGGGTAATACGGCACAGTTTTATGTTGCGGTCGTTATAAATAATTTCGGTAGCGCGAGCTTTTAGTTGCAGCAGGTAGCGCAGGGTTTTGTCTTGATAGCTTTGGCCAATGGCAAACAGACTGTCAATAAAGTTGGCGAGGTGCTTACTGCCTGCCAAATCGTTCACCGTCAAGGGGTTGGCAAGGCTGCGTTTGGGGGTGTGGGCTACTACCAGTATGCTAAGGTTGTGCTTCATTTTCAGTTCTTTAAGGCTTTTCATCAGGGGCAGGGCTTCTTTGGCGGTTTCAGTAGCTTGGGTTTTCAGGTAGGTAAGGTTGTCAATAATCAGCACTTTGGCGTTGTGGCTGGCTATGGCTCGCTCAATGCTGTTAAATAGGGCGGTTTCAAAGCGTTCAAAATCGGTGCAGTTGGGGTTTATTTCTATCCGCAGGAAATTATCGTCAAAGGCATAATGGTGGCGGTAGTTAATGCTGTAGCGTTTCTCAAACTGCTTGTCGCTCATTTCAAAATCAAAATAGAGTACTTTTTGCTTGGGAGCATCGAGTTTAAAGCCTTCGATGGGTACTCCGCGACTGATGGAATCGGCTATCTGCACGGCGAGTATTGATTTTCCGAGGTTGGTATCGGCAAACAGGATGCACAACTCACCCTGATGCCAAAACTCACTAAAGAGCATTCGGGGGATGGGTCGGCGGGCGGCTTCTTCCATCCATTGGTTGGCGGGGCGCACTATTAGTAGGTCTTGGGGTGGGGTTTGTTGGTGGCCGGTAATGGGTTTGGGGGTTATGGGGGTAAATTCTTTCATTTTACGGTTATTATTTATCAGTTATCATTTAATGGGGAGTTGGGCGTTTTGTTGCTGATGGTTTACCTCACCCGAAGGGCAAGGATGGTTGAATTGCACAACTTTGCCCTCTCCTGTAGGAGAGGGAAATACCCTATCCGATATTTTCCAAAACTTTTTCTTCCTTTATTATCAATGGTTTGAAGGTTTTATATTTTCCCTATGTGTCGGTTTTTGGCCGTTTTTTTCGACATTTGCTGCACCTATGTTGTACCTAACATTCCAACACAGGCATTAAACACACATATAAATGGCATCCGTAAAGATACTTTTAAAGACCAACAAAACATTAGCCAACGGCGCACACCCTATAGCTATCCGGATTATTAAAGACCGCAAGGCAAAATTTATGTTTACGGGCAAGTCGGCCACTAAACAACAATGGGATGCAGAAAAAGGGTTACCGAATAAGAAACACCCTTTGCAAAAGGAACTTATTATTTTTCTTAAAAAGAAAGAAATGGATGCCGAACGGGAGATTATGGAATACGAAGGCGACGATATTTACTTTTCCGCCCAAACGGTAAAAAACAACCTGCGTAAGTCCAAAGCCTCTAAGAATTTCTTTGACTATGCAATGGAAATGATAAATGATTTAAACGCCATCGGCCACATGGGGGGACGTAACCGTATCAAATCCTGCCGCAACGCCCTGTTGAGATTTACCAACGGTGTTGCACACCTCGACTTTAAAGAAATAACCCCTTCTTTTCTTTTACGCTATGAGAACTATTTACGCATACAGGGAGTAAAAGACAGCACCATTCGGTTTTATATGGTTGGCATCGCCTCAGTGTTTAAACACGCCCAAACAAATACCAAATTGATTAAAGACAATATGAACCCGTTTAAAGTGTATGATTTGAAAAAACTCAACTGTGAACCCCACCACCGTGCGTTAGAAAAAGAAAAGATAGAGCGGATATTCCAATACGTTGCCGAAGAAGGCTCGTTAGATTTTCATGCCCTGAACTTTTTTAAGTTCTCTTATTACGGGTGGGGTATCAATATGGTCGATGTAGCGAAGCTAAAATGGAAAGACATTCATAACAACCGCATCTATTACGTTAGGACTAAAACCAAAAAAGCATTTAACCTGCCCATCCTGCCCCCGATGCAGCAAATACTGGATTATTACCAGTCCGCTAACCAACCGCACCCACAGGACTACATCTTCCCCATCCTGAACGATACGGTTTACAATACCCCTGACAAAAAAGTGAACCGCATCCAATCAAAAACCAAAGACACCAACAAACGCCTGCGCAAAATCGCAAAGGCGGTCGGAATAAACGATTGGATTACTACCTATATGACAAGGCACAGCTTTGCCACCAACCTGCGGGACTTACAAGTACCCACCGCCAAAATCCAACAATTCCTCGGCCATAAGTCTGAAGTAACCACCCAAACCTACCTCGATGCCATCAAGAGCAGCGAACTGGACGAAGCAGTGATGCTATTGGTAAACCCGTCCTTAGCTGCCGAAGCAGACGGATTAAAGGAGGAATAAAGGGCAGTATCCGCAACGAACCGCCATTTGCAACATGGCATTGCAACCTGCAACAACGTGTTGTGCAGGTTTTTCTATTTTTAAAACGTATTATTTTACTAATTAACAACTTACCAAGCCCCTAATTTCAATGCGGCATTGCTCAAATTCAATGGAGCATTGCACCCGAAAAATACAAACTATTGGTTGTAAACAATTTGCCGCCTTTTCAGCGCGCAATGCTCCATTGCACTAACATATTCCTAAGCCACCTTCATAGGATAACAACCGAAAATAATAGAAAGTCAGGACAAAATTTTCAACACTTGCATCCTTTAAGACACAAAATCTGTTAATGGTGTATCTTATGAAATAATCCACAAATAACAACCGTTAGTTGTTATTATTTGACACACAAAGAAAGGACAAGAGGATGAAGTTAGTGAACAATCTTTATTACGAGGCGTTGTACGCACATTTCAAGTATTATTTTTTTCAAAAGCCCGAAGACGCACTAATGTATGACGGGGAGTGTTTTATCTGTGAAGGCTACCGCTTTACGGAACATTTTTTTGATTGGTTCGATTTGACAAAAGCCAAAAACGAAGAGGATGCGATTATCCTTCTTAAAAGGGACTACGAGGAGATGAAAACCAAATCACGCAAGCTGCCTAAACTGGAAGGGGTGGCATTACCTACGGCCATTTATTACGAATTTTGGGGGATAAAGTTGGCCTTAAAGGAACTGATTGTGCCGCACCCTGACGGCAATGCCAGTTCGGTAAGATACCGTTACCACTTTTACAGGCTTTGGCCGCTATTGAAATTTCTGTTTACCCCAAATGCGGTTAAAAGGGCTATTTTGTTTAACGACCGTTTAAAAACACGCACCACCCAAACAGTATATGATGTATTTGAAAAGGTGGTTAACTACGTAGAGGAAGAAACCACCGAGGAGGAAACCCAAACAATAGTTAACGGAATTACAACGGAGTATTTGGAGGTAAACAAGGAGTTTACCATGCGCATGAAATGTATTGTGATGGTACATTTATTTGCCGCCACGGGTGTAGAATACTCCCAACTGAACCTGACACAATATGCAAGGTTTTTGCACCGGATGTTCTCAAAACCCATCCCAAAAGACGAACACGGACGGGAAATAATTGCCAACTCACCCCTTTATAAGACCCTTAAAACGTTGTATAAAGCATCACCCAACCGCCTAAAAACAGATTTTGTTGAGGTTTTTTCAGCACTACAACCTTTTGATGTTGGGGTAAGCTACACCCCTTACAAAGAGTTGCTTAACCAGCTGAATAACAAAGCAATGGGAGTGCGAAAAAGAAACTGATATTTTTTAATGGGGGTAGGTTACAGGGGTAGTCCTCCAAAAAAAAGTTTAAAAATTGGGTCAACCCAATCGCCTACCCCTTCGATTTTTTCTATAAATATTTGCTGCTGTACAATCTGATGTTATGGCAGCGAACCCCTTTAACGAT
>OFDN01000092.1_pt1 | contig 91845 bp, 85 predicted proteins | sample 1520971 | NCBI WGS metagenome assembly OFDN01 (sample SAMEA94257418, study PRJEB24077) | hot springs metagenome | biome: Aquatic biome; feature: Geographical feature; material: Water | place: India | collected 2012-06-12 | depth 5 m
AGTAAAAGTGATTACAAGCGTTTACAAAGGTGGCTTGGAAAATCTGAAGAAAATTACAGAGTAATATCTGAAATTAAATAAGGCGCTTAAGCGCCTTATTTAATATCTTTAATCTAATTCAAAGACTCTAAAAAAATCAATTAATGATTTAATAACCATTACATACTTGCTCTTAGCGAACTGTAGCTGACCCTGAAAAAATAAAGCCTGTATTTCTTTAAACTGTAAAGCGTGCTTTTGATACATGGAGCATCAAAAGGATAATAAAGCTAGCAATCCACATCGACCAGAGCGTATGAAATAAGAAGTGAGCACCGCGCATTTGTTGGACCCAACCGAGAATAAATCCAACAGAAAGTCCTAACGCAAAGACTTGTTTAGCTTTGGTTGAATTAGTGGGAAGCCAAAATACGCAAAGTGAAGCGAGCCACAAACCTGTTGAAGCATGACCTGCTGGAAAGCAAGCGTCAGCATCTAAACCCTTAGGGACATAATCGAGTAACTTTAGAAATGGGGCGTTTCCGTTATATCGGTCTATATCCCAAGGACAATGCAAAACAGAGTTTTTTTTGAGCAAACTTAACGTTAGTGGTATGACAACAGATGCTACAGCTACAAATCTTAATCTAAACCGTAACCAGCTGTTTAAAATATTAAGAGGTTTAAAAATATCAAAAAGTAATATTGAGTAAAGAAGAAGTCCGCAACTTAATATTAAATTCTTAACATAGACATGCATTAAAACCTTTGCAAACCAGGCATTCTTCCATGGGAAGATTTTTAATGTAGAATCGTAGTAGTAGTCCTCAATCATTAAGTCTATAGGCGTGAATTCGCCTACTAGCAAAATAGCGAAAGCGGATAGTGCCAACATCCACCATGCAAATTTAAATTTAATGATGGATGGGTAGGTTTTCAATTGCATGCAGTTAGTGATAAAGGGGTAAGGTTTTTATTAAACATGTGCTCCAGACTGCATCAAAAACTAAGTTCTTTTTCCCTACGGATTAATATCAAGTTTCTAATATAGACAAATGTACCGGGCAGCTGGCCTAGGATAATTACTGGCTCCACTTTATGAATACCGTAAGCCAGCACGATAAGCCCACCGGCAAGACTTAAATACCAAAAGCTCACTGGTATTACACTCTTTCTGTGACGCTCACTATGTATCCACTGCACAACAAAACGCATCATAAACATTGATTGACCGAGCAGACCGACCACAAGCCAAATTAGTTCTGTACTATCAATCCCGACAAAGTAGTGCTGCCATTGTGATATCAAATGTGCCAAGTAATATCCTAAACCTTGGTTCATGCTAACTCCTCCGAGATTACTGGGCGCTTAGATCGCTTAATCAGCCATAGCATGCCCACCAAATCAACAATGCCAACAAGTAGCCTATCGATGGTGCCGTACTTGGACTGACCATGCTCTCTAGCGCGATGGCCGACAGGAACCGAGACAACACTCCCGCCGCGCCGTTGAACTAGCGCAGGTAAGAAACGATGCATATGGTCAAAGTAAGGTAAATCGAGAAAAACCTCTCGCCGGATTAATTTAAGCCCGCAACCTGTGTCCGGCGTAGAGTCTCTCAATAATTTAGAGCGCACTGTATTTGCTATTACCGAAGATATACGTTTTATCCATGTATCTCGTCTAGTATGACGGCGATTGCCTCCAATCAAGTCCACTCCATTTTCAATGGCCGCAATCAATTTTTTAATGTCTGCTGGATCATTTTGACCATCTCCATCTAAAGTTGCCACCCAATCGCCTTTAGCAAACTTAACACCTGTTCGAACTGCAGTACTTTGGCCACAACTTTGCGCATGCGTAATCACTCTTAGCTTTGGGTGGAGGAGTTTCGCATCTGCAAGACGTTTTTTTGTATCGTCTTTACTGCCATCATTCACGTAGATGATTTCAAACGCTACGAAATCAGATAGCGCATCTTCTATTTCTCGAATTAAAGGCATTATATTTTCTGCCTCATTATGGACAGGGACGACTACACTGAGTAAATGTATAGGATTATTCATATAGTGATGATGAGTGTTTAAGTTCAAGAGTTTTTAATTTTTGGTGAATATGCTGCCAACTTTTAATTCATTGTCGTTAATACTGTAGCGCTTTGGCAAGCAGTACCGAATCCCAAGATTGCCAGTGCGCCTTTTCTACTCAAGTATGGTTTAAACTCTTGAATAGTACATTTCGCTTCAGATTTAAGTCTTGATATATCAGAATCTTCGACCAGAAGAAATGCATTGCTGGTTTTTAATGACTGTAATTTTGAATCATCAATAATTGGGATAATACGATTAGCGTAGTAAATTAGTCGCTCATCTAGATGTTTATAGCCATATATTGGTAACTGGCTAGAGTCCTCTTTAAACCATTTGGTTATCAGCGGTATTGCCTGGTAGCGATAGTGAAATATTTTAGCTTCAGCAAACATGTAAAAAAGCGCATATACAATTGGCAATGCAATTGATATGCATAGGATGATTGTTTTTAGTCGATTACCTGCATCATGGAAAATCTCACTCAATTTGTGGCCAAGTAAGATGGCGAATATTGGATAAACAGGTAACAAGTATTTAGCATGTTTATCACTAAATGCTGTGTAAATCAGAAATGGCACCAATAAGCCAATCATTAAACTGGTGGTAACGTTATGTTGTTTCCACCGCCGCCATGTTGCAACTGGACTAACCAGTATCAAGAAAAATAAAGGAAAGAAATCAGCCGCTAACCATAAAATATAGTTGTAAACCGGTTCGCCAGTATTACCATGGATTTTTGTTAGCATGTCTTTCTGAACAGTGGATTGCCATATATCCAATCCCATTTGCAAAGTGACAGCCAGATACCAAGATGCGCCTATTACAAGAAATATCAACCAGCCTAAAGGGTAGCTTACTGCCTCTAGTTGGCGGGTCTTGCGCTGATAAAGTGCATCTACTAATAGTGGCAAAGTAACGAATAGTAGTGCAATAGGACCCTTGGTAAGAACTGCTAATCCTAATAGAGCGTAGCTTAACAACAGCCATCGTTTACCCAAGCCCTCATGGGTGTATTTCAACGCGCAAATGAGTGAACTAAAACATAAAAAAGACAGAAGCATTTCAATGCCTGCTTGTCGACCAAGCATGGAAAATCCAGCATTCGCAATAATGATTTGCAAAGCAAATATAGCCGCCCAAGCGCCAAAATGACGTCGTGTATAACAATAGACTATCCATGCGGTTGCGAGGGCAGACAATGCAGATGGAATGCGCGCAGTCCATTCGTTGACCACACCGAATAGAGATGAGATTGTGGCAGACAACCAATATAGCAGAGGTGGTTTAGTAATATAAAGCTCACCATTCAATCTAGGCAAGAGCCAATCTCCATCTGTGACCATATTTGCAGCAGGGATTGCTCTACGTGCTTCATTAAATGATAGAAAAGGGATATTACCCAATCCCCATAAAAACACCGTTATGCCAAGCAATATTGTTGAGAACAATAGTGTGCGGTATAAATTTGGGTTACCTTGTTGCATTATTTAATCGCTTTGATGCATTGAGCATTTAGATCTTTGCACTCACGTGCAAGCTCATTTGATGAGACAGTTTTAGCGTTATTATCAAAGAAATCAATTTTAAGCTTACTTGCATTAGCCTTTAAACTGACGAAACCGTAGCCTTTATTAAAAAAGCGCAAGTCTTCGGAGTGTATTTTTTGCGCGTAGAGGCTCTTACCCCCAGCGCCATTAATAACATATGCCGGTTCATTATCTTTTATGATCAGTTGCTGATTGTGGTCATGACCTGACAGGTAAATATCGACTTTAGCCTCTTGCAATATAGGCAAAAGTGCTTTTGTTAAATTGGCTTTGTCTTCAAGGTGCTTTCCACAAGTACGAATAGTATGGTGACCCGCCACAACTTTCCAGATAGGTTGTATTGGATTAGTAATAAATTGCTCGCGTATGTAATTAGCCTGAACAGTCATTTCTTCTGGTGATGCGTTGGTATCTAAATAAACAATTCTTAGCAGTGGACGACCATGAATATTACCGAAATCAGTATGAAAATAGTGGTCTGGCATTCGCCAACGGTTTGAACCCAATCCTTTTTTAGAGTACTCAATTTCTGGGTGTGTAGATTCACTCAAGGATAGATCTTTATCGTGATTTCCTAAAATTGCATAGAACGGAACTGTGCTCAAATAGGCGCCAGAATATACTTCCTCGAACATCGTATTCCACTCTGTGCTTCTTTCAGTCAATTTTTTGTCGATGTAGAAATTGTCACCAAGCAGTATTACAAAATCCAGATTTTTATTCTTTCTTGCCACTTTTTCCATTGAGTCAGCAACGGCTCTTTGGTCCAAGCTGCCAGAACCTTGATCCCCTAATGCAAAAAAATTGATTTCTTGTGCATTATCAGGATTTGATGGTATGCGGTAGATGTCTGGATGAAAGTATTTATATAGGCTAATAGCGCCTATTGAGAACACAATCAATAGGATTGATATCACCCAGCGTTTGTTTAGAAAAGAAGAAAGTCGATTAAATAGCTGTTTCATTTGTGCAATAAATTCTTGTTGGTTATTGTGTATAAACGCCATCGGCATGGTTGCGATACCATTTAACCCATTGATTGAGACCTGTTTGCAAGCTGGTACTAGGTGTGTATCCAACATCACGTTTAAGGTCATCGACATCTGCGTAGGTGGCAAGTACATCACCAGCCTGCATGGGCATAAAATTTTTCACAGCAGTGACCCCTAGCTCTTTTTCTAGAGTTTCAATAAAAAGCATCAAGTCTTCCGGTTGATGATTGCCAATGTTGTAAACTCTATAGGGAGCAGAACTTGTCGCTGGATCAGGTGAATCGGTAAGATAATTTGGATTGGGTTGTGCAATTCGATCCAATACTTTGACAGTCCCCTCGGCAATGTCGTCAATATAAGTAAAGTCGCGCTGCATCTTGCCATGATTGAATATATTGATAGGTTTGCCTTGAAGTATGGCTGATGTAAATAGCCAAGGCGACATATCCGGACGCCCCCAAGGCCCATACACAGTAAAGTAGCGCAGGCCGGTGGTAGGTATGTTGTATAAATGGCTATATGCATGCGCCATCAATTCATTCGATTTTTTTGTGGCTGCGTATAAACTCAGTGGGTGATCTACATTGTCATGCACCGTAAACGGCATATGACTATTACTGCCGTAAACGCTAGATGAACTGGCATAGACCAAGTGCTCAGTTTGGTGCTGCCTGCAAGATTCCAGGATATTAGAAAATCCAACTAAATTAGATTGAATATATGCAGAAGGATTCGACAACGAATATCTAACACCGGCTTGTGCCGCCAGATGAATGACACGTTGAAATTGTTCACGATTGAAGAGCTCCTGTAGCGCTTTTGCATCTACAACATCTAATGTAATAAATTTAAAATTTGCAAAGCCACTTAACTGAGCAAGCCTGTCGTTTTTAAGCTGAGGTGTATAGTAATCATTTAGATTGTCTATACCTATAACCTCATCACCGCGCTCCAGTAAAATACGCGCGACATGCATACCGATAAAGCCTGCAGCGCCTGTTAACAGAATCTTCAACTAATCGCTCCCAAATAAATCGCGCGTATAGACTTTATGCGAAACATCTATTAACTCTTTTACCGCACGATTGCTTACAATAACATCCGATATTTGCTTAAATTGTGTCAAATCTTTGAAAACTTTCGAGTTGAAGAAATCGTCTGCTTCCAGCACAGGTTCATACACAATCACTTCTATCCCTTTTGCTTTAATGCGCTTCATGATGCCTTGTATGCTGGATGACCTGAAGTTATCTGAACCGGCTTTCATAATGAGACGATAAATGCCAACGACTTTCGGTTTTAAATCGATGATTTGTTGTGCGATGAAGTCTTTTCGAGTCGAGTTGGCTTCGACAATGGCTCGGATTAAGTTCTGAGGTACTTTTTGGTAGTTGGCTAGTAGCTGCTTAGTGTCCTTCGGTAAACAATAGCCACCGTAGCCAAACGATGGGTTGTTATAGTGATTGCCGATACGTGAATCCAGACAGACTCCGCTGATAATCTCACGCGTATTTAATCTGTGAATCAAGGCATAGGTATCTAGTTCATTAAAAAAGGCGACTCGCATGGCGAGATAAGTATTGGAAAATAGCTTGATTGCCTCTGCTTCAGTATTATGTGTGAATAATAAATCCACCTTTGGTTTTAATGTGGCTTCCATCAGAAGCTCGGCAAATAGTTTAGCTCGCTCGCTCACTTCACCCACCACTATTCGTGATGGGTAAAGGTTATCGAATAAAGCCTTACCCTCACGAAGAAACTCTGGCGAGAAAAATATTTTCTGATTGTTTAACTCTCCTTTTATTCTCTCGGTATAGCCAACGGGAACTGTTGATTTAATTACTACCACAGCTTCTGGGTTGATAGTACTAACATCCCGTATTACGCTCTCTACAGATTCAGTATTAAACGTATTGGTGTTGGGGTCATAATCTGTTGGTGTGGCTATCACAACATAGTCTGCATCCAGATAGGCAGTGTGTTTGTCTGTTGTTGCCTTGAGTTGCAAAGGCTTATTGTTTAAGTGATCTTGAATCTCACCATCCATGATGGGTGATAGCTTATTGTTAAGCATATCAACTCGGCTTTGAATGATGTCAAGCGCAACTACTTGATGGCGAAGTGCAATAAGCACAGCTAGCGATAAGCCTACATAACCTGTACCGACGACTGCAATTTTCATGCTTGAGCTCTTAATTATAATTATTGTTACTTTTTGGAAATGACAACCATGCCAGTGATAATTAGCACTGCACCAATGACTACTCTGAGCGTAATTACTTCTTTAAACAGCCACCAAGCCAATAGTATGGCCACTACTACACTACCTTTATCAATGAGTGCTACGGTGGCCACATCCCCCATTTTCAGTGCCTTAAAATAAAAAATCCAAGAGCCTGCGGTAGTAGCAGCAGATAAAGACAGCCATAAATAATTATGTTGTTGCAGCGACTTCAAATCACTCATTGAAATGGACATGAATCCAAATGCAATGATAAACAAGCAAACAAAGAGGGTTCGTAATGTGAGGCCTAGCTCCGCAGATATGCCAACTAAGCCTTGCTTTGCGATGACTGCGGTAAACCCTGCAAAGCACATCGAGATAAATGCATAAATGACCCAACGTTCCATAGATTTAGTCGAGATTGCTATCTAAGGCGTCAACGGACTGAGCAAGCGAGTTTAAGTTTTTATTTTTAGTTAAGATGGTATTTTTACCCTCACACATTTTTGACTCCAACTCATAGGCTATAAGCAAGGTACAAAACAAGTCATCGTGACTAATTGCCGCGTCTTTAAAAGGTTTAATATCCTCTAGGGTGTAATCAAAGTTTTTTCCGGTCCAAGCAATGGCTGGAACATGCGTTTGCTCTTTAGGCGCAAACATATAAGGGGCTGCATGCAGGTAAATCCCATGTTCGCCTAGCGACTCTCCGTGATCAGAAACATAAAGCATCGCAACTTCAAACTGATCATCGTATTTTTTTAAGAAATTAATCACTTCTGACAAGAAGTAGTCTGTATACAAGATTGCGTTGTCATAAGCGTTATCCACTTCTTCTTGGGTGCAATCTCTGAGCTCCCCGGTCTGGCATGCCGGTTTAAAACGCTCAAATTCCCTAGGATAACGACGATAATACTCTGGCCCGTGATTGCCCATTTGATGAAGAACAATCATCATGTCTTTATCTTTATTTTTTGCGATATATTCGTCAAGGCCACTAAGCATGCCAACGTCTCTACATTCCCCTTTGCAGATTGGGTTTAGCGTAGGAGTTTTGAAGTCTTCATACTTGATGCGTGTTGCAACACCTTTGGAGTCCGAGTTGTTGTCACGCCATAAAACTTCAATGCCGTTTTTTGCAAGTACATCGAGTGCATTTTCTTGATCTAACGCTATTTCCTTATCGTACTTATCACGCCCTAATGATGAGAACATACAGGGTACAGATACACCTGTGGATGTGCCGCAAGATGTGACATTGGTGAAGCTCACTATCGGGTGTTTGGATAATTCAGGGTTGGTGAGACGTTTATATCCATTCAATGAAAATCTGTCTGCACGCGCGGTCTCGCCAACTACCATAATGATTAATTCTTTTTTACTGGTGGCTGGGTCTAGAAGTTTTGCATCTTCAGCCATCTTAATCAGTGGCTGATTATGTACCGATATACTCGATTGTTGAGTAGCATATTTAATTGCAGAATAAACCGAATAGGTTGGATTTGAATAAAACCTCACTAATTTGTGCTCACGAATAAATGAGGCATAGTCGGCTGTGAATGGGATAACCAATAGGAAAATAGCTACGATACAAAGCAACACCATTCTTAGCCTTGATCTTAACTCAACATTGAAATTTTGAGGTTCAGGGCAATATTTCAATACTAACCAAGCTGGTATTACGCCAAGAGCAAAAGTCCTCAGAATCAGTGTTGAGGTCATTAGACCAGAGAGCTTAGCCCTGTTGGTTTGCATGATATTGTCTATCATCACTGTATCGATGATGACACCCAAATGGTCCATGTAATAAGCGGATTGCGATGCAATCAGCAAAAAAGCAGCAAGAACCCAGCGTGTCCACTTGCCGTGGCTGATGAGCAGGAAAAATATGGCTGTGAGTGATGTAAAAAATAACGTTAATGAAATTAGAAACGGCAGATTATGAAGTGTTAGTGGATAAATATTGAGGATGCGATGAAACAACGCATAATTACCTGACAACATGATAAAAATTACAACCAGAAAAATGGCTTTTGTTTGAGCTGTTTGTTGATAACCCATCGATAAATTAAAGCGATTTAAAAGAGCAGATCTCATGTTTCCTCAAAATATTCTTAATTTTTATAACCACGCTATATATTGCAAAATATAGGCCATAGTTATAACTAATTGATTTTTTTATTTTAATTTATATTTTTTATAATTTTTACTGCAAATTTTGCATAAAATCTCTTAGTGTAAGCTTATAAACCATGCAAAATTTGCATGGTTTATAAGCCTCAGATATTGCTAGCGCTATTTTCGGCAGAGCTAAATTTCAAGAAAATACTAGGTAACAAAATCAGGTTAAGCAATGTAGAGGTTAGCAAACCACACACCACTACCATGGCTAGCGGGTATTCAATCTCATATCCAGAAATTGGCCCTCTGAAAATAATGGGTAGTAATGCAAGTGAAGTAGCAAGCGCGGTCATAAGGATAGGGACTAAACGCTCGACTGAGCCTCGCTTAATTAAATCTATTCCAAACGGTTGAGATTCTTCCATCATTAAATGACGGTAGTGGCTAATCAGCAAAATGCCATTTCTTGCAGCAATGCCAAGCACAGCTATGAAGCCAACCATTGAGCCGAGCGAGACTATCCCACCAGATAAGTACACGCCTATCACACCTCCAATGAATGCAAAGGGAAGAGATGCCAAAAAGATCAATGTATGTTGATAAGATTTGAAGTCGACATAGACAATCATGACGATGGCAAACAACATGATGACAGACAGCCCTAATAGCTTTGCTGTCGCAGCTTTTTGTGCGGTGTATTCGCCTAAAAATTGAGGGTAATAACCAGAAGGGAATGCTATGGCGGAGACTTTTTCTTCAACCTCGCTTGCCACAGCCCCTAAGTCACGATTTTTGGCATTTGCCACAATATCAATTCGTCTCGATACCGCCTCACGTTTAATCTCATTTGGCATGCCCACGAAATAAACCTCAGCTACATCTTTAACCCTTACCTGTGCCCCAAAAGGTGAGTCGATTGGAAGTTCCTGAATGGAGCGGATGTCAATTTTATTTTCAGGGTTACCTATGACGACAACATCTAGCTTTTGCTGATGCTCATACACTTCACCTACTTTCGTGCCTTTTAGCACCATACTGGTGACTTTACGAATGTCATTTGTATTGATGCCATATTGCTTCGCAGCGTCTTGTTTTAGTCGAATCTCGATTTGAGGAATCAATACTTGAGGTTCCACCTTAAGGTCTGCAATGCCTTCCACAGATTGCATCGTTTGTTTAATGCCTTCTGCGCGCTCACGTAAAACATCTAAATCCGGGCCATACAATCTGACGACTATGCTAGCGCTTGTGCCAGAAAGCACCTCTTTGCTGCGTTCTTTTAGGTAGGTTTGTACATCGGTAAAAATGCCTGAATACCCATGCATGGTCTGTTGAATCGTAGCAACCGTTTTTTCATAATCAACGTCAGGATCGATACTTACCCAGAGCTCAGTAAAGTTTGGACCCACCACTTCATCAGCCGCTTCGGCACGACCAATATGTGCTCCGAAGTTTCTAACCCCCGGAATCGCCATGAGTTCATGGCTAGCACGGATGCTCATTTTTTTCATTTGCTCAATTGAAGCCCCAGGACGCTCAAGAAAGTGCATCAGAAAATCAGTTTCTTTAAATGCAGGGAGGAATTCTGAGCCTAAATGAAGTGCGCCAAACCCTGTTACGGCAAATGCAGTAGCGGCAACAACGAAAATATTCTTTGGCTTAGCCAATATCCCATCTAATAGACGTCCATATTTGTTTTGCAACCACTTCACAATCGTAATCTCATTTTCTTGATAGGATGTGTTTAACAACATGTACGAGAGTGCCGGTGTGACAATCAATGCCACTAGCAAGGAGACCAATATTGCTAGGAGGTATGCAAGTGCAAGCGGCTTAAAGAACGCTCCGGCAATGCCATCGAGAAAGAACACTGGCAAAAACACCACCATCACAATCATGGTGGCAAAAACCACGGCGCTTCGTACCTCTAAAGATGCACTGACAATGACTCGAAGTTTAGATTTAGGGTTGGCTAAGCCTTGATTTACTTTCAATCGCCTGATGATATTTTCTACATCAATAATGGCATCATCCACGACTTCACCAAGCGCAATGACTAAACCTGCAATCACCATAGTGTTGATGCTGACATTTAAAGCAGTTAATACCAAAACTGCACCAATCAGGGATAGCGGTATTGCGCAGAGACTAATCAACGCAGCTCGCTTGTTGCGTAAAAAAGTCAGCAAAATAATAGCCACGAGGATTGCGCCTAATAAAAGAGCGTGTTGCAGGTTACCAATGGCGCGTTCAATAAATGTCGCTGGCCTAAAAATGGTGGAATCAATGGTCAAGTCTTTAAGCGCAGGCTTAAGTTCTGCAATCGCAGCCTCAACTTGTTGAGTGACTTCAATCGTGTTGGCATTCGGATGCTTTTCAACTATCAGAAGTAAACCATCGCCTTGATTGATGACCGCATCGCCAATGGCAGGTGGTGTCCCGATGGTTATATTGGCCACATCCCCCAAGCGTATTGGAGCGCCGTTTTTATAAAGCACTACAGTATTGGCAAGTTCATCAGGGTTGGAAGTTAAATTTTTATGTCGGATAGCGATGCGCTGGTTGGGCGAATCCACAAACCCACCAGACTCAATGCTGGCTGCATTGCCACTTGCTAATAACACTTGCTGCAATGTGATCCCAGCAGCACGAAGTTTGTTAGGGTCGACAATCACTTGAAGTTGTTTATCCCGTTGACCCCAAACTGCGACATTGGCAACACCTGGCACAGCCATCAGGCGCGGCCGTATCGTCCACATCGTGAGCTGGCTGATGTCCATTTGTGACAGAGTTTTAGATGTCACTCCAATCTTCAATATGCGGGAGAGAGAGGATAGTGGGGGCATCATCACTGGCGCTTTGGCCACAAGTGGTAAGCGACTTGCCGCTAGACTGAGACGCTCTTGCACATATTGTCTAGCTTCAAACAAGTTGGTGCCATCTTCAAACAACATCACCACTGAGGAAAGTCCCAGCACAGACTTAGATCGTAAGGTCTTGAGATTGGGCGTCCCATTAAGCAACTGTTCTAATGGCATGCTAATCAATTGCTCGGTTTCTTCGGTGGAGAGTCCAGGTGCTTCTGTTTGAATTTCGACTTTTACCGGTGCAAATTCTGGAAACACATCTAAGGGCACGTCCTTAATGGTATTCAGCCCGATGATGATGAGCATCAATGAGAGAAATAGCACTACACCACGCGCATTGACAGCAGAGTAAATGATTTTTTTTAACATAATCGACCTATATGATTTAGTGGCTGAAACCGGTTTCAACACCGAACAATTCCAGTGCACCATTGATAACCACTTTTGATCCTTCTGCTGGCCCCTCACTTAAAAAGGCTTGCTGACCATCCACATGATCAATAAACACACGTTTACGCTCGAATGTATGATTCGATTTTTGGACATACACCCAACTCCCACCATAAATATCGAAGACAACTGCCGACCAAGGCAGTGTTAACGCGTTGGTGGATTTACCCGATGTTGGTATTGCTACAGTTACCCGTTGCATGGGTCGCCAGGATGAACGGTGGTCTGTTAATGCATAATAGAGATGCGAACTGCTTGTCAGAGGGTCAGCCGTTGGTGGGGCGCTTATAGGTGTAGCAGTGATGCTAGGGGAGTCATGACTGGGTGAGTCAACTTGGATGCTGGCAGGCGCCTGTTGGTCAATTTTGATTAAATCGCTGGTTGGAATAGGCACTCGAACCCACATGGTGTTGAGAGTAGATATCTCAAGAATCGGGTTGCCAGCAGACACTAGCTGATCGTTTACAGCAAAGATATTGCTGATAATGCCTGCCTGTGGTGCTTTGATGTCAATCGATTCAACCGTCCCTACATTAACCACTTGATGTAATGCGTTTCTTTTTACATTTGCAGCTTCTAGGTTTCTAAGAGCTATTTCGTGCGCAGCGTTCGCCTCATCAACATTACGTTGACTGCCGACTAAATCCTGCAATAGCTTTTTTGCACGATCAAGTGCAACGGTCGTCGCTTCAACTTGTGACTTTGCAACATTCACCGCACTTTCTGCATCGGCTAGCGCATTCACAAGGTTAGCCCGCGCGTCTGCAGTAAGAATAGGTTGGATGCGATAAAGTAATTGCCCTGATTTTACAGGCATGCCCGCGCTAAATTTAGCTATACCGTTGGATATAATCTTGCCGGAAATTGGAGCTGAGACACTGACTAACCCACCAGTTGGAATAACAACGTCTCCGCCATAGAGGTTGTGCGTGTGCACAGTTTGACGCTGAATGGTCGCTATTTGAATATCTAACTTACGTAAGGAATCATCATTAAGTTGCACTGTGTTGAGTGAGCTCTCGGGCACGATAACTTGGTTAACTTGATTGTGCGTGTTCGTCGCTTTTTTAGGACTGGCAATTAAGTTGATAGCACTAATTAAAAGGATCAACAAAACAAGCAAAGAGACAATCCATCGTTTTCTTCTGGTTGTTCCCAGCAGATTTCTAAAGGTATTTTCATTCATCAAATTCATCGTTGGTTACCCATTAATTTGTTTTTCGGATTTGTCAGCACTGACACTTGCGCTGCTTCGCATCAGCTCGGCATGCTTGGCGATTAGGTCTGCCTTAAGTTGTACTTCTCTCATTTGTGTGTCGACTATCTGACGACTGGCCTCAAGCGTTTGAAGATAGGAGATATCTCCCTTCTGATAAGCTTGCTCGGTTCGATGAAGCATTTCCTGAGCGGTTGGAATGAGGATGTTTTGTAAAACATCCCAGTCATGGCAAGTTTGCTGGTACTGCAGATGCGAAGATTTAATTTCTAGCAACGCTTGTTGCTTCAGATCTTGAAGGGTTAACTCAGCTTTTTCTAACTCTGCCTCGGCCCTGCTAATTGCCCCCTGATTTTGGTTTGCAATTGGCAGTGTTGATCGAAAAGCTGGTCCTAGCGTGTGTCCATTTACTTCGCCACTGGTGGCGTCAGCAGTCCCAGTGAATTTTAGCCAACCCACTTTGGAAAGCTTCATTTTTTCTTTTGCAGCACTTATAGAATACTCGGCGGAAATAATATCCGGACGATGCATCAAAGCTTGATTCATTAATTGTTCCACATCACCAGCGTTACAAGCAGGAGCGAGATTGGGTGCAAGCGAAATATCTTGTAAATCGAATCCTTTACCTAGCAAGTAGAGAAGATTTTGCATTTTTATTTTTACGTCATATTCTGCAAGCTCCATGTCACGCTTGGCGATGGCAGCATCATTCTTTGCAAGTAAAATGTCTTTGCCGTTAATATCGCCTGCCTCGAGACGTTTAAGCGATAGGTTGTAAATTGAATCTCGCAATTGGTAAGAACTCTTAGCCACGTTGAGTTGTTCTTGAGCTAGAACTGCTTGTGCATAGCCAACCCGCACATTTTTGATTAAATTGAGTCCTGACTGCATCAGTCGATATGCAACTGCATCAGCCTCATGTTTCATGGTGCGCAGTCGAATAGGTCTTAGCCAAAGCGCCTCAATCGGCAGGTCTATTGCGTACCGGTATGGTTTATTGGTCACGCCAAATGCAAGCAGTAACTCCGGGTTAGGCAATAAGCCTGCATTCACGAGGTCTGCTTTGGAAATCTTGAGATCAGCTAATAATGCGTTAAAGGTTGCATTATTATTTAATGCAAGCACTACAGCATCAGACTCATTGAGTATTAGCTGTTTATCGAGTTTGGATTCCGATTGATGGATGTCTTCCTCGGTTTTGCTCGCGAGCTGTGTGTCGTAATTAAATATAGTTTGAATTAGACCCGTTTTATCAATCGTGCTGGGAATTGACTGGCAACCACTCACGAAAAGGCTAAAAGCAATCAATATGAGGTAGGTCTTAATGTAATAAATTGATTGAAATGCCATTTTTTTCATCCACTCTGTAAAAGTTGATAGCACTTTAATGCTAAAAACTTAATGGAAACTTAACGGTTTCAACCATTTTCTTTAAGTTTCCATTAAGTTAACTGTGGCAACATTTACTTATTACGTTTAATAATTTGTTTTCTGGCTAGCAAGTCATTAATTAAGGGCCTGATTGTGCGGATATTGTTGGTTGAGGATGATGAGATGATTGGCCAAAGTCTACAAAAGGCTTTGAAAAATCACGCTGTAAACTGGGTGAGGGATACCTACGCGGCTGAACTCACACTTAATCTTGAGACATATGATGTGCTTTTATTGGATCTGGGATTGCCAAAGCAATCTGGACTTGAATACCTAGTGCAGCTACGCCAAAAGGGTTCGATGATTCCTGTATTGATTATTACAGCACGTGACAGTATCGAAGACCGAGTCATTGGCCTTGACTCTGGTGCTGACGATTATTTGTTAAAGCCATTTGCGTTAGAGGAGTTAGAGGCCAGAATTCGAGTGCTCGCTAGGCGAAAAGAAGCGCGAAGCAATCCAATGATCAGTTACGGTGGTGCAAGCTTAGACCCTGCATCAAATACATTAAGTTACCGTGGGACAACTGAGAGATTGTCTGTAAAAGCATTTAGTATTATGCAGATATTGTTAGAAAATCCGGGCGTGATTTATTCAAGAGGTCAGTTAGAGGAAAAAATTTACGGCTGGGAAGATGAAGTAGAGAGCAATGCTGTTGAGGTACACATTCACACCATTAGACGAAAATTTGGCGCTGATATCATAATCAATGTGAGGGGTATTGGTTATATGTTCCCCAAGGAGACACTTAAACGGTGAATAGCTCAATTAAACGATTTTTACTTGTTTACATCTCCCTTGCAGTATTGGTGATATATGTATTGATTAGCATCGTTTCCTATTGGATCAGTAAAGAGGAGCTTGATGAGCTATATGACGCAAATTTACAACAAGTTGCGAATGCAATTGCTGCTCAACACCATGCTATCCATGATGTGACGCATCTTTACAACAACAATCAAATGGGGGCGGGAACTCAGATTGAAGGGGAGGAAGAGTTTTATGTCCGTGTTCTAGCCAAAGACGGAAAGGCACTTTATATCTCTCATCCAGATGCAAAGGTGCCACTTCCATCATCTGTTGGATTTTCCACACAAAAATACAAGACCAAACAATGGAGGTTCTATGTGGTGAAGGCAAAAAATGAGACCATCCAAGTGGCACAATCAATTCGATTAAGAAAGAACACGATAAAAGAGACGGCCATCAGTTTAATGGCGTCTCAACTTGTTTTCATTCCAGTCCTTGTTTTATTAATTTTCTTAGCCATCAGAAAAGCGCTATTCCCGCTATTCGCATTGAGACAAGATATTGAGAATCGACAAAGCACTGATCTCAAGCCGTTTGAGGTCGATAATCTTCCGGATGAAATGAAACCTTTAGTGCAATCATTGAATATGTTTATGGACAAAGTATCTTCAATGGTAAGCGTTTTGAAACGTTTTACGTCGGATGCAGCGCACGAATTACGTACGCCAATTACATCCCTAAAATTGCAGTTAGCTGTTCTTGAACAATCCACTTCATCTGAGGAAAAGGATGTCGCTATCAAACATTTAAAATCTGGTATCAACCGTTCTGAGCAATTGGTAAGTCAGTTACTCACGCTCGCACGACTTGAGCCCGAAAACCATTCAAGACGAACAGGCGCAGTTGACCTGCAGAAGTTGATTAAAGAGTGTTTTGAGGAGCTCTTGCCACTTGCCAGGGAAAAGTCTATTGATTTGGGTTTGGACAAAGCTGATCTTTATGAAATTAACGGGGTGCAAACAGAAGTAAAAATATTGATGATAAACATCATAGAAAATGCAATACGTTACACTCCAGTTGGAGGAACCATTGATGTTTCATTGCTAAATCTAAATGATAAAGTGGTGTTTGAAGTAAAGGATACTGGGCCAGGAATCCCCGATTCTGATTTCGAGAGAGTGTTTGAACGGTTCTATAGAGGTGAAAATCAACATATACAAGGTTCAGGATTGGGGTTATCTATTGTGAAAGAAATTGCTGATCATCATGAATCAACTATTGAGTTAAGGAACCTAAATCCAGGACTTTCTTTTAGAGTCTATTTTTGCAGTTGAAAAACTATTTTAAGGTCTGCTTTGTCCCCGAATCTGCAGAATCCCCATAGCTGACATTCAAGTTTTGATTTTAAAAAAACTAAAAGTGAATCGCTTTTAATTTACTAGACTTAATAGTCCAATCCTTCGTCATCTTATTTTCACGTTGTCATCAGATGTAACCCCTTTTGCTAGTCCGCTATAACTAGCTCACAAATCTCATTCTTAATTTTTCTCAACTTTTTAATTGCTAAAGTGTGCAAGTCAAAAAGACTCTGTGCTGTCCGATTAATTTTTGTTGAGAGATGATTGTGAAAAATCCATTACTGCCGATATTCCAACTAGTTATTTTTCTGAGTTCTTGTGCAATAGCAAGCTTAACCCATGCCTCAACGCAAGGTGTGGTCATCAGCCAGGTGTACGGCGGTAACGGCGCTACCTTTAACCGCGATTATGTTGAGTTATTTAATGCCTCCACTCAGCCAGTAGATATCTCAGGCTGGTCTATTCAATACTCCAGTGCCAGTGGCACAGGTCTGTTTTCCGGTAATGGTGTGAGCGTACTTAATGGCGTGTTGCAACCGGGCCAGTATTATTTAGTGACTTTAGCAACAGCGGCTAGTGGAGCAGCACTGACCGGTGACAATACAACGGGGGGTACCACCAACCTGAGTGGTACTGCTGGCAAAGTGGTGTTGGTCAATAGTAGTAGCGGGCTTGCCTGTAACGGTGGTTCTACGCCATGTAATGCTTCGCAACAAGCGCAAATTGTGGATTTGGTGGGCTATGGCTCAGCGAATTATTTTGAAACCCAAGCGGCTCCAGCACTCACCACTAGCACTGCATTATTGCGATCTGGTAACGGTTGTACTGACATAAACAATAACAGCACAGACTTTGTGATTGGTGTGCCCTCACCAAGAAACACGGCATCTGCATTTCAGTCATGTGGTATTCCAGCCAATCAACCTATTTTGCTGAGCTGTCAGTCCTTAAGCACGAATATTGGTCAAGCCGGTGCGGTGCAATTGACTGCAACAGATGCGGATAGCTTGGTGACGAATGTCGTCGCTGTCTCGGGTTTGGTCAATGGCATTAGTTTGAGCAACTTTAGTCAAGCGACTCAAGAGGGAACAAGTGCCAGCGTCACGTTAAGTACAGACGGCACCTTGGCGGCTGGGACATATCCTGTGCAAATTAGCTTTAGCAATGATGATGCGCAAACGGCCAGTTGCACGGTGAACGTTACAGTGCAGGCTGCAGCAAGTATTACCCGAATTTACGATATTCAAGGTAGCGCTCTCGGCACTTCATCTGTGAGCCCTCTCAACGGCACAACGGTAACCACAGAAGGTGTTGTTACTGCTGTGTTCCCTGGCTTAAACGGGTTTAACTTGCAAGATGAAGCAGGTGATGCTAACCCACAAACTTCGGATGGTGTGTTTGTGTTCGTTGGAAGTTCACCAACTGTCACTGTGGGTCAAAAAATTCGTTTAACCGGTAACGTAACTGAGTTTAACACCGTTACTCAACTGGTGAGCCCAAGCAATATTCAAATCTTGTCTAGTAACCAGCCGGTATTGCCAGTGGATATCAGCCTACCAGAATTAACCGAAGGTGATTTGGAAGCCTATGAGGGCATGTTAGTCCGTATCACATCCCCTCTGACTGTGGCACAGAACTTTTTTCAAGGACGTTATGGACAAGTGACCTTGTCAGCAAACGGTCGTTTAACGAAACCTACCAATATTTATCGCCCAGCATCCAACGAAGCGTTGTTATTGGCAGATGAAAATGCGCGTCGCCGTATAACTCTGGATGATGGGAGCAGTGCGCAAAACCCTAATCCAATCCCGTTTATTGGGCAAGACAATACCTTGCGTGCTGGGGACGTTACGCAGTCGGTCACTGGGGTGATTGATCATGGCTTGATTACGGCAAGTAGTTCGGGTCCACGCGATTACAAGATTCATCCAACAGTCACGCCAGTATTTAGTCGCGAAAATCCTAGAACATCAGTGCCTACAGGCGTGGGGGGCAACATCAAGGTGGCCAGCTTTAATGTGTTGAATTACTTCACTACCTTTACAAACGGTAACACAGTCAACGGACAGACTGGTCAAGGCTGTCAATTAGGAAGCAGTAACATTGCAAGTAACTGCCGTGGGGCTAACAACCTTGCAGAATTTATTCGTCAACGCGACAAAATTGTGGCGGCTCTAGCTGCCATCAATGCAGATGTTGTTGGCTTGATGGAGATTCAAAACAATGGCGCGACGGCAGTACAAAACTTAGTAGACGCTCTCAATAATGTGATGGGTGCTGGAACTTATGCACGCGTCCCAGACCCAGTGGCGGGTACCGGTACGGATGCCATTAAAGTGGCGATGATTTACAAACCCGCCAAGTTAAGTTTGGTCGGTGCGGCGTTGTCTGATACCGACACTATCAATAATCGCCCGACATTAGCGCAAACCCTGGTGGCTACCAACGGTGAGAAGTTCTCAGTTTTAGTGAATCACTTTAAATCGAAAAGCTGTGGTGATGCGAGTGGCGACAACCTAGATAGCGGTGATGGTCAAGGCTGCTATAACGGCCAACGTGTCGCTCAAGCGCAACGCTTACTTGCATTCATTAGCACTGTACAAGCCAATGCAGCTGACAACGACGTACTTGTGATTGGCGACCTAAATGCATATGGTCAAGAAGACCCGATTGATCTGTTGTTGAATGCTGGGTATGCCGATCAAATTTCGCGTTTCTATGGCGATCAAGGGTATTCCTATGTGTTTGATGGCGAGTCTGGATATCTCGATCATGCCTTGGCAAATGCAACTATGGCATCACAAGTGGTGGGGGTGAGTGAGTGGCATATCAATGCGGATGAACCATCCGTAATTGATTACAACACCGAGTTCAAACCACAAGATTTGTACACATCAACCCCATATCGCTCGTCTGATCATGACCCAGTGGTGGTGGGTTTACGACTCGTCAAATCCATTCAGGGCAGTCAAGGCCGCGATACCTTAGTGGGCACGGCTGGCGATGATGTGATGGTGGGTGGTGCAGGAGCCGATACCCTTACGGGCGGGGCAGGTAGCGACTTGTTTGTGTTCAACAACATGCGTGATGCGATCGACACCATCACCGATTTCACTCCACAAATAGACCAAATCGACTTGGCTACTTTGCTAGACAGCATGGGATATGCAGGTACCAATCCATTTAATGAGGGTTACGCCAGATTGGCTGTAGTCGGTGGGCAATTGCATCTGCAAATTGATAGCGATGGCGTGGGTCCAGGGATTTTCAAAACACTCGCTATTTTGCGAGGGGTGCAATCTCAAGCAATCAACGTGAGCAGAGATTTTGTGTGGTAACAGTTTTAAGCGGTATGCAGTATCAATCGAGACAATCAACAGAAATAACTTAATTGGAGAGATGAAGATGCGTTACAAAAAGTTATGGGTATTAGCGATGTTAGCCGCCAGCAATGTTCATGCGGCAGATATTACACAATGGAATATTAACTCAGTGCCAGCCGATGCGAGTACTTCGACAGGTTCCTTGATTGCAAGTGTTGGTGTGGGTAGTTTGAGTACATTGGGCAGCGTGACACAAACTTTTGCCAGCGGTGCCTCGAATGGTGGATCTACTGATCCAGTTACTTTGGATGACACAGGGTTAAGCACATTGACCTATGCTGCACAAGGCACCAATAACAAGTTAAGCGGTGTGCAGTTTAATGTCAGCACTGTAGGTTTTGAAAATATTGCAGTGTCCTATGATTTACGCCATAGCAATACCAGCTCACGTTACGAGCAATTTCAGTATTCAATCGACGGTACCAATTTTGTCGACTTTGCCTTGTTTGACGGTAACGCAGGCGATACATGGTTTAACAATCGCTCTGTCGATTTATCTTCCATTGCTGGTGCAGACAATAACGCTAACTTTGCATTCCGTATTGTCAGCGCATTTGCGCCAGGCACATCCGCTTATGCAGCATCCAATACCGGAAGTAGCTATGCCACTAGCGGTACATGGCGTTTTGATATGGTGACCGTTTCAGGTGACACCATCGCCGCCGTACCCGAGCCAGAAACCTACGCCATGATGATTGCTGGTCTCGGCTTAATGGGATTTACGGCGCGTCGTCGTCAGGCATAGTCTATATATTTAATTTAAAGGGAATAATCGTATGTTAAGAATCAAAAGATTAGCATTTAGCATCACCATGCTATTTGCTGCCAATACAGTTTTGGCAGAGGGTGTAACCTTATTACATGTTGGCGATCAAGAAAGCTGGTTGCTCTCTGCGCAGGGCAACTTGCGCGATAACGCTGGTCAAGCTATTTCATTTTATGGTGGTGTCGACCGATTGGCGACAGTGATTCAAAATGCACAAGCCACAGCTGCCAGCAATGGTCGATTTGTATTAAAACTGAACGCAGGTGATGCATTTTTACCAGGCCCACGATTTACAGCCAGTTTTGACAATTTGGGCACAGCATACAGCGATGGCGGTCAAGATTTTTATGATGCAATCGCCATGCGTCAAATTGGGTTTGATGCCACCGTGTTTGGTAATCATGAATTTGATCTTGGACCAACAATTGCTGCACGTTATGCCAAAGTTACCGGAACTACCTATCTCTCAACCAACCTCAACTTTGATGCAACGCCAGAATTTGCTAGCTTAAAAGCAGCGGGTGTTGTGGCACCATCTAAGGTAGTCACCACAACGGGTGGTAAAAAAATTGGGATTGTGGGTGCAACTACACCATTATTGCCGTCTATTTCATCGCCAGGTGCTGTGAATTTACTGGGCTACAGTGCGAGTAATACCGAACAACAAAACTTGTTGGCTTTGGTACCGCTTATTCAAGCTGAAGTGGATCGCCTGAAAAGCGAAGGCGTGAACATGATTGTATTGATGAGCCATTTGCAAAATGCAGCCAATGAAATCAATACCGTTGTGCCCGCGCTGACTGGCGTAGATTTAGTGGTGTCCGGCGGTGGGCATGAGTTGATGAAAGACCCAGATGATTTGTTGATTAATGGCGGTGTTGCTCCTACTTTCAATACCCATCCAGTGTATGCAACAGACTTAACTGGTAAGCAAGTGCCAGTGCTAACAGGTCACTTTGGTAACCGTTATGTGGGTGAAGTTAACCTAACGATTGATGACACCACGGGTGCACTCACTAGCATTGATAGCACGCGTATGATTCGTGTGACAGGCGCTGCTACTGACGCAGATAAAGTGGCAGGTGATCCAGCATTATTAAACAGTGTAATTACACCAGTGAGTAATTACATTGCAGCTTTAAATGCCCAGATTATTGGCACTACTGCGACAAAACTCAATGGTCCAACACAGACTACCTGCGCTGCAGCACCATGTGTATTTGTGGCAGGCGTACGTAACGCTGAAACTGGTTTAGGAAACTTGGTTGCCGATGCGATGCGCTTTGCTGGCAATGCCGATGTGGCGATTCAAAACGGTGGAGGCATCCGCACTAACATTGCCGCGCCTGGTAATGTTTCCGTTGGAGATACGTTTAATGTATTACCCTTCACTAACTTGGTGAAACGCGCACCTAGCATGAACGCAACTCAGCTCAAAGATATTTTGGAGCATGCTTATGGCGATACCAGCCCGACCGGTCGTGCAAATGGTCGCTATGCACAAATCTCTGGTATGCAAGTCACTTACAACAGCCTCAATACAGCGCGTTCTACCCATGGAACTGGTAATCGTATCCTACGCGTGGTGTTGGACGATGGCACGGTATTGATTGACAACGGTGTGGTGGTAAACACATCACGCACTTTCTCATTTGCCACCATTGACTTCACCGCGAATGGTGGTGACGGTTACCCATTCGCTGCCAATAGCGTCGTGTTTGAGAACAGCCCGTTCACCATTACTTATCAAGAGGCGTTAGCCAACTTTATTCAAACACCTAAAGGCGCAGGTGGGCTTGGTCGATTGAGCGGTGCCGATGGCGATGAGATCACTAACAATGTGTATGGCTTAGAAAATCAATACGATACACAAGGTCGTTTGATTGATACGGCGATAGCTAGCACGCTTGCTGGAACCACTAGAAATGGTACAGCGGGACGTGATGTGTTAGTGGGCACCAATGGCAACGACATCATTGTTGGTGGTGCAGGTGCGGATACGCTGACTGGCGGAGCAGGCGCAGACACATTTGTTTACAACGATATGCGCGATGCAGGCGATACCATTATCGATTTCACCCTATATGCAGACAAGTTGAGTTTATCCACTGTTTTAAATAAAGCAGGTTATGCAGGTGCTACGCCTATTGCAGATGGCTATGTACGCTTGGTGGATGTGAGCGGTGGTGTGAGTGTGCAAATAGATACCGATGGACCAAGCGGTGCAGCTAGTTTCCGCCCGCTAGTGACACTCAAAGGCTTAGTGGCACATCAACTCTCAGCAGCACGTGACTTTAATTAATTGAATAGATAAGGACGAATCATGAACATGAAAAAACAAGGGATTACGGTAGCTATAGCATTAGCGACATTATTTGCAGGCAATGCAATGGCGGTCACCAACGGTAGTTTTACCAATGGCTTAACTGGTTGGAATGCGTTAGGCGACGTGAATTTACAAGCCGGTGCTATATTGATGACTACCGCATCTGTAGATTTTGAGGACGATTTCCCCGAGGCTGCTGGTGCATTCAATGCCTCTGGCACAGCTGCTGCTGAGGCTGGAGTGGTTGGCGGGATAGAGGATTTTATCGGTGTGGCGATGGGTACGCTTAATGCAGGTGAAAACTTTGCATTTGAGGGTTCTGTACTCAAGCAAACATTTAATGTGAATGCGGGTGATACCCTCACATTTAATTGGAACTTCTTTACCAACGAAACCAGCAGCGGTGCAGATTATGCGTTTGTTAGCATCAACGGTGCACTGACAACATTGGCTACGCCATTAGATGCTGCTAATAGCTCATTGCCATATGCTTATACCACTGGCTTTCAAACCTTTATCCAAACATTTGATGCTGCGTCCTCTATTACTTTGGCTTTTGGCGTTGTGGATGTGAACGACTACAACGTAACTTCTGCATTGTGGTTCGACAATGTGGCAGTCGTGCCTGAACCAGAAACCTATGCTATGTTTTTAGCGGGTTTAGGTTTAATGGGTTTTGCGAGTCGTCGTAAAAGTAAGTAAAGCTTAACGATAACATTTTTTTAGGCATTCTTATTTAAAAAAGCTGGCGTATTTTTTACGTCAGCTTTTTTATTCGCGTAACTTTATGCTTTCAAAGCATATTTAATATGCATCTGTTTTTTACATCAGTTGTTATCTTCATTTTCATTTAAAGCATTGCTTTTGATGAACTGCGACACCATCAAACAAATCTCAATTGAATCAAGAAATATTAAATTTTTGTGACAAGCGCATTAAAACTAAATGCGCAAATGATTTAACCGATAAATACCTATCACTTCAGTTAATGAAGTCTTTAAGTAGCACAGTAAACTTAATCTCAATTGCACTTCAGGCCAGTTTTGAATTAACTAGCAATCGATGTTTAGTCAATCCCAAAAGTTTCAGAGCTTTTTATAAAGGTTATTTCATGCTTTCTTATTTTATGAATTTAAGTGTTCGTTCTAGATTGGGTATTAGTTATCTAATCGTCATTGGACTAACAATTGTAATATCTATACTTTCATACCAAGGTTTCAAAAAAGTCCAATCCACTTGGACAGATTTTGAACAAGTGACACTGCAAAAACGTACTTACATTGAAGACGCATCCAATGCACTTGGTGGCGGCATCCATTATTTTAAAAACTACATTCTTCGTGGTGGCGATTATAAAGCGAAGTTTAATCAACATATGGATGCCATTGTTGATGCTGCGAATAAGTATAAATCTACTGGCAATATCACCAAAGACGAGCTGATTGAGATCAATAATATTTTGGATGGTGTAAAAGTATACAAGCAGTCTATGGAGTCTGCAGTTCAGCTTAAAGAGAACAAAAAAGCAATTGCTGAAATTGATGCTTCAATCAAAGGGGCAGATAAGCCATTGAATGAGGCGCTTAAAAAGTTGATGAAGCTCAACAATGAAAGCACGCATTTATCATCGCTAGCGTTGACTGATATTGTTAAAAAAACTGTTTTGGAAATTGAAATTTTTGCAGTCATTGCAGTGTTACTGGGCATCGCAACGGCAGTATTAATCACATATTCGATTACTGAACCGCTAAGAAAAGCATTAAAAATATCTCAAAACATTTCAAAAGGTAATCTAGAAATAACGAATGATCACTTTTACGATGATGAAACAGGAAAGCTGCTGAGAGAAATGCAGCACATGAGCATTGTCATTAAGACGATTGTAAATGAGCTAAATCAGATGTCTCAAAAACATGATGAGGGAGACATCGACCATGCATTAAAATCAGAACAGTTTGAGGGGGCATACAACTCATTGGTCATTGGTATTAACAAGATGGTCAGCGGCCATATTGAGATGAATAATAAGGCGATGGCCGTAGTAAAAGCGTTTGGCGAGGGTAACTTTAATGCACCGCTTGACGCCTTTCCAGGTAAAAAAGTATTTATCAATCACACCATAGAAGAGGTCAGAGCCCATTTAAAAAGTTTGATTTCAGACGTCAACTTGTTATCAGAGGCCGCGATTGCTGGAAATCTATCAGTGCGTGCGGATAACGCAAAACATCAAGGCGATTTCCGCAAAATTGTAGAGGGCTTTAACTTAACTTTAGATGCGGTTGTTGGTCCTCTTGGGGTTGCTGCTCAATATATTAAACATATCGCGGATGGTAATATTCCAGAGCCAATCAATGATCAATTTAGTGGTGACTTTGATATTCTTAAGCAAAATATCAATGCATGTGTCAGTGCATTAAAAGCCCTGGTAACTGATACACAAATGCTTGCTGGAGCGGCTTCCAATGGAGAACTGTCGGTGAGGGCGGACGATTCAAAACATTGGGGCGATTACAAAAAAATTGTGATGGGTGTAAACAACACCTTAGATGCTGTGATTAAGCCACTTAATGTTGCTGCTGAGTGCATGGATAGCATTGCAAGCGGCAATATACCAGAGCCAATAACAGAGCAGTATCAGGGTGATTTTATTAAGATCAAGGACAATCTGAACACCTGCATTCATGCGATTAATCTATTAATCAAAGACACCAAGCATTTAGCCGAATCAGCAAAAGATGGAAAAATTTATGAGCGTGCAGATGTACACATGCATCATGGAGATTTCAGAAAAATTGTAGAAGGCATAAATCAGACTTTAGAGCTGATAGCTGAACCAATCATTACTATTAAACAAGCGGCTGAAACCATTAATACTGCCGCGCAAGAGATAGCCACTGGCAATAATGCGTTATCGCAGCGAACCGAAGAACAAGCTTCTGCACTTGAAGAAACCGCATCCAGTATGGAAGAGCTCGCTTCTACTGTGAAACAAAACGCTGAACATGCAATTCAAGCCAATCAGTTGGCAGTAGCTGCATCAAGTATTGCTGTGAAGGGTGGTGATGTCGTGGCTGAAGTGATTAACAGTATGACGGCAATCAATGATAGTTCCAAAAAAATTGAAGACATCATTTCTGTGATTGATGGCATTGCGTTCCAAACCAATATTCTCGCACTCAATGCCGCGGTTGAAGCAGCAAGGGCGGGGGAGCAAGGACGTGGATTTGCAGTGGTCGCTGGGGAAGTGCGAAACCTAGCTCAACGTTCCGCGAGTGCAGCAAAAGAAATTAAAGAGCTGATTGTTGATTCAGTTACTAAAACAGCTGAAGGCACCAAGCAAGTTGAAACTGCTGCTAGCACCATGGATGAAATCGTGGCCTCTGTGAAGCGAGTATCGGACATTATCAGTGAAATCAGCGCAGCTTCTCAAGAGCAAAGCACCGGAATCGACCAAGTGAATTCTGCAGTAACAAGTATGGACGAAACAACGCAACAAAATGCGGCTTTAGTTGAGGAGGCTGCTGCTGCGGCAGAATCACTCATGGAGCAAGCCGAAGAAATGATGAAAGCTGTGAATGGTTTTAAAACTTCAGCTAATGAAGTAACTTCATCAGCATCGAGGATAGCTAAATTTAGCCCAAAAACTAAACCCTTCGGGCCCAATGGTTCCTCACCAAATAAATCATCCAGCTTGAAAAATGGAACAAATACTGAAGAGTGGGAAGCGTTTTAATAAAGATTTCTTTCATGATTGCTACTGGCTAGATTTACTAATATAGAGCTCTAGTTATCAAAGTAAAAGCCTAGCAATACTTAAAATTAAAGCGCATGCTAATCATCCCTAATTTTTTAGGAGGTGATTAGCATGGTAACCATTACCAAAACACAGCAACGTGAGCCTTGGAACAAGAACAAACTTGTTGGACAAAAGGCACAGCTCAAGCTAAAAGAAATATGGTCAATACGCATTCGCTTAGAGTTATCACATCGTATCCGAGAGCTGGCATTATTTAATCTCGCCATTGATAGCAAACTTCGTGCGTGTGATCTAGTTAAACTCAAGCTAAGAGATATCTCACACGGTAATCAAATTACTAGTCGTGCCATCATCCTGCAGCAAAAGACTGGTAAGCCTGTTCATTTTGAAATCATGGAGTCTACGCGTAAATCAATTTACGAATGGATTCAGTTTGCAGGAATTAAATCAGACGATTATTTGTTTCCAAGTAGGGTGCATGATTGCCCCCATATCTCAACCAGACAATATGCACGCATAGTAAATGGATGGATTGAGGAAATTGGCTTGGATACAGCAAATTATGGTACGCACACCATGAGGCGAACCAAAGCTACGCTTATTTACAAGCGAACAAAGAACCTAAGAGCAATTCAATTGCTGCTTGGCCATACCAAATTGGACAGCACTGTTCGATACCTTGGGATTGAAGTAGATGATGCCCTTGATCTAGCTGAGCAGACCGAGGTGTGATTTGCACAGTACAGCTAATTTCTTAGCTGTACTGTAATTTGATAAATCCCCAAAGCAGCCATTCAAACATCAAAATTTCCAATACAAAGAAACTTCGTCTAGAATCATCTGTAGTAACGCTCTGTCTCTATATTAATAATTTAATATAGAGACCCATAAACAATAAAACCAAGAAGGAGCAAGGGATTCCAGCCATGCATATCAATTTTCAATTTATTAATATAGAGACCCATGGGTCTCTATAATTACTGTTAGGTGTATTAGGCCATGTCAAATTTGCACGTAACAGAAATTAAAGCTTTTGTTCCAGCTAAAGACTTTGAATTGTCTAAGCAGTTTTATAAAGACATTGGCTTTACCATGGCATCCGAAGGCGGAGGCATTGCTTACTTTCACTTTGAGCATGTGAGTTTTTTGCTTCAAAATTTTTGCTCTGAGGGTCTCGCCGAAAATTTTATGATGCATATGCTAGTTGCCGATGTTGATGCATGGTGGGGTAAAGTCAATCAAAGCGAGGTTGTATCGAAATACGGTGTAAAACTTTGGCCAATTGAGCTTCAGCCATGGAAAATGCGAGATTTTTGTATTACTGACCCATCTGGCGTTCTTTGGCGTATTGGGCAAAATGTTGAGTGAAAAATGGTCTTTGGTAAGTTAAATACACCTAACCCATCGGTCAAGCAGGACGCGCTGACGCGCACCTCTTACCTCAGACGTTAGGCGTAAGCAATGGAAGAGTTTAAAGAGTTACTTTTCGCATGGAATCATTGGATAGTTTTACCAATACTAACGTTGGTAACTTTCATACTACATTTTCGTTGCCGTAAAAATTCAACACTTTGGCTCAGTCTTGGCATGTTGGCGCTTTTAGTTAGCAGCATTTTAAAAGTCGCATACCCCTATCAGCTAAGCTATGGTTATTTTATTAGCATAGCTCTTGGTATTTCGGGCTTGGTAGCGTCAATATTTGGTGCAATATGGTTTTTTCGCAAAGACTACGTAAAAAAACAAAGCCTAACCACTCATTCAAGCGGGACGCCTAACGGCGCCCCTTAATTCAAACGTTATGCCCCTATGCAAAGGTGAGCGCAGTACATGAAATGGAAAGTCGCTGCACTACTAGTGCTCATAGCCCTACCAGGTGTTGTCGTAACTTCCTGGCTTGCGCTACCGCTACTCGCTGATGCCTCAGCACTCCCGGTCCCGCTGGAGACATTGCAGGTTGCAACAGCGGTTCAGGGTGCGGTCCTTGTCATCATCGCTGCCTTGGTCGGGACGGTGCTAGCACCGAAAGTTACCTTATCTGCGCCCGCGATATTTGCCATCGCAAGGAGTGGCGGAGTGCTCGAAGCACTACGTCCGCAGTTGGTTCCGGGTCTCGTAGGGGGGTGTATTGGTGCGGCCGTACTCTTGGGCTTCTACGCATTCGCTCCGAGTGCGCTCATAGCCATTCAGCCGGAAACTCCCATGCCGCTGCCTGTCCGCGTTCTGTACGGCGGCATTACCGAGGAGGTGCTCATTCGGTGGGGGCTAATGAGTGCGATGGCATGGGCTGGCTGGCGAGTCTTGAACAGAGATCTCCAGCAACCGTCTTCAGGGGTAATGTGGGTGGCAATCGCGCTTAGTGCATTTGTCTTCGGCGTCTCGCACCTGCCCTCAGTTGCACAGTCTTTGCCTCAGCTGTCGGGCTATCTGGCGGCGTACATAACAATCGGAAATGCGCTCTTTGGCTTGGTCGCCGGCTACCTGTTCTGGCGGTACGGTCTTGAGTCCGCAATAGTTGCCCATGTTTCTGCCCATGTATTGGCCTTTGCTGTCCGTGGGTAGGGGCATAACCATTCGCTGCAGGCGCGACGGCCCTGAAGGGCCGCGGCCTGAGCTCAAACGTTAATGGCCACACTAATCATATAAATGATTGGCATATCATACAAAGAAATCTCCAGCGCAGTCGCGGTTCTTATCACACTTGTAGCGTTCTATCCGTACTTGCGTGGAGTTCTCCAGAACTCCATTAGACCCCATGTTTTTTCATGGGTGATTTGGGCTACCACAACCTTGGTAGTATTTCTTGCCCAAGTGCAATCGCATGGTGGAGTCGGTGCCTGGCCCATTGGACTATCGGGCATCATTACTGCTGCTATCGCGGTGCTGGCTTACTTAAAGCGAGCAGACGTTTCAATTACTAGGCTAGATTGGCTTTTCTTAATAACTGCCATGGCTTCTTTGCCACTGTGGTATTTAACTTCTGATCCCATGTGGGCAGTTATAGTGCTAACCGCCGTGGATATACTTGGATTCGGCCCAACGCTAAGAAAGACATACAATAGCCCGCACTCGGAGTCGCTTCTATTTTTTTCTCTTTTTGCTCTCCGAAACTCTCTAGTTATTCTAGCGCTGGAGAGCTATTCAGTTGCAACAGTGCTATTTCCCGCAGCTGTTGCAGTGGCTTGTGTATTTGTAATGATACAAATTGTGGTGCGCAGAGGAGTGGTAACAGCAAATCTATAGTTTAGGGGAAAATGCTAAAGCGCCCCCTTATGTCAAACGTTAATGACAACTATGTCCCCATAACCGCAGAATCCCCAAAGTAGACACTTGCAAATCAAAATTTTCACATTAATCAATTTCATCTAAAATACATTTCAAGTATGGTCGTACTGCTAAATATTTGGATTAGCAAATTGTATTAATTTGCCTTTGATAGTCTGGGAGAAAAAATGCAAAAATGGGAATATAAGGTTTTAATTCGCACATATAACTCTAGAACCAAGCGATTTGAATGGGGCGATAATTCGTTCAAAGGCAAAAGTGGTCAAGATGTGCTAAACGAACTTGGACAACAAGGCTGGGAATTAATATCGACTCCTGTTTATCGCGAGTCTGGCGAGGAAGAAAATATTCAATATATGTTTAAACGACCATGTTAGAAAAAAGCTAAATCATTTGGCTTAAGTTTTGTAAATGAAGTCGTTGAAAATCGTAAAATGATTTGCTTAAAGGCATTTAATCGGAGGGAAACCAACCATGGGCTTACTTGACGATCACAACCACCAACATACTTATGGTAACCATTCTGGACCGCCAACTTCTGTTGTAGGGGTTTCAGCACAACAAGCTATCGATGCGAATAAGCGACTTTCAGAGAATGCCGGGATAAACTACTCATCAAGGTCAGAATTGAAGTGGAAAGATAGTCTAAAACTAACCTTGATCTTTTGTTCGTTATGTTTGGTCTTTGTATTCATTGCCTATTTGATAGGTGGGATTGGTTCGGTTGCTTTTGGTTTACTTGCTGCAATTTCAGCTTTACTAGCAGCTATCTTTTTGATTATTACTCTCGTCAGTTTCTTGAAGCGTTGAAGCACTATTGGCTGATGTTTGGGCTGTATAACTTTGCTGTCGCATTAATTTCAAAGCTAACTAATGCAGATAGATGTTTCACTAACCAAATCCTGAATCACCAAAAGAGTTACTTAACTCTCACAGAGTTAACATTTTGGTTTGAAGCAAAATCCTTAACATGACCATTCATCCCAGAGTATTTTTAATAACCGCGCTGTTTTTTATAAATGGGTGCAGTCATCATCATATTCTTAATGGAGTAGAGGAGTTAAATTCCAATTTTGTTAGTAGAGGAAGCACCGAATTACCTCTTCATGCCGGCTTTTATGTCAGTAGCGATACAACTTGTGATAAAGCCTCTAATGCAACATTACTGCTGTTAAAAAAAGAAGGAATAGGGGGGTCTCGTTACTTTTGTAATTTTACGAAGATATCGAAGCTTGATATCAAAAGGTTTGATGTTGAAGAGGAATGTGTATATTTCCAGAGTAAGGATCGAACACTTAATAAAAATCAATATGAAATTATCAATACAAAGAAATTCATCATTAGCAATCAAGGTAAAAACATTTTGATTGCTAATTATTGTTCTAAAGATCAATTGCCACTGCCTTGGCGAAATGAAGATATAAATTAAAAATTAATAACCAACCACTTATTTAAGTGATAAACATTACCTAATGTATTAAATAAATATGATTTGTACTATAGCTTAGGGGTGGAGCCTTGTGATTTACGTTTATTTACTGATTCTGCTTCAAGGTTTTTAACCCACTCCGCTGTTTGTCTATTCATATTCACCATATCACCTTGGTCAATTAAAAAGGCTTCGAAGTTTGAAACAGTATCACTGGACCATTGATAGCGAAGAACAGCACCACAGCTAGCAACATCGATTTTTTTACCCATTGATAGCGCAAGATTGGGGTGCGATTGCTTTTGAGCAACTTCTAGATTTTTTACAGCGCTTGGTGGATACAAGAAGCCAGTTTGTTGCTCTGGCACTAATTTACCTGTTCGATCCTTGGTAACCTGACAAGTAGGTCTTCCGGATTCATTCCATTGGGATATGTTGTAGCCAGACCTTGGAGGCGCTTTCATTCCTGGTTTTCCGTACTTTGTATCCAGTGCGGATTCAAATTGCTGTGACGTTGGTGGATTCTTGTTCGTTGATTTGCGAATCACTGCGTAAACACGGGGTTGTGATGGCGAACTAGTAAAATGGACAGATATGAATCCATCATTGATTTGTAACGATACGATATCTAAAAAATCTGGTGTTTGAAGGGAGTTTACGCCATCAAAATAACTGTAATTTGCTGTAGTTTTTTGACGGACTTGAGCTTTCGAATCAAATTTCTTAATTGCATTCACAACTTCAGACTCAGTCATTCCCAATTTAATACCTGCGATATCCATATTGGCTTTTGGCAGTTCTTGAGCTACTAAAGTTGGGACATAGATTAAGGTGGTTATTAGAGTTAAAGGTAGCTTCATTAATTATCCCCTTTTTGTAATGATGCACAATTGAAGACTCATAAAAATAATGGCGTCATTAAATATTCTATTAGCACTCAAATGTCATGGCAATATCCATTGGTATCAATGGATCGTTAGAGTTCACTCGATTTAAGTAAATAGTAAGAGACGTATGAAAAGATGCAGCGTTCGAAAAGTATTTGATTACATATCAGCTATTTCATCTTTTGCTCTAGAAAATCCCCAAAGCTGCCTTTTCAAAATCAAAATTTCTCAAACAAACCGACTTCGTCTAAAATCATTTTTAGCGGTTATTCCGTGACTAGTTAATTTCTGTTAGCTAACACAGAGAAACGCCGCTTGGAGAGTAAGATGCCACCAACGAGACGAATTCAGTTCACTATAAATATCAAAGCTCCTGTGAGCGTAGTTTGGCAACACGTCACTAGTCCTGAAAGTTACAGGCAGTGGACATCGCCATTCGCCGAAGGCTCACATTTTCAGGGGAAATGGGATTCAGGGGCAAAGATTTTGTTCTTAGGCCCAAATGGTGACGGAATGGTTTCCGAGATTGCCGAGTGTCGAGTAAATGAATTCATTTCAATCCGTCACCTCGGATTCATTGCAAACGGAGTTGAAGACACCGTAAGCGAAGCAGTCCGAGCTTGGGCACCGGCATTTGAGAATTATAAGTTCTTATCCACAAAGGAAGGTACTAACATGATTGTAGATCAAGACGTCAGCGCAGAGTGGGAGGAGTACATTTCGCAGGCGTGGCCTAAGGCGCTTGATATACTCAAAATGCTCAGCGAGTCCTAACTTTCAAAAAAATCCCCAAACCGGACATCAAACAATCACTTCAATATTTCTCCATTTACTCCAAATACCGTCTTAAAGACTTTACTTTGCTCAACTTAAGGTAGGTAAGCTTAATTATTAGTTAATATCTCTAGCATTTAGTTTGCGCGCTAAATATTAGTGTGCTATAAATATGACAAATTGTTAATGTTGTGTTTCAAACATGCTCATATTTGAAAATCTAAAACTTAAAAATCAGCTTTGTTTTGCACTTTATGCAGCAACCAATGCAGTTACTCAAGCATACCGTGATCAACTAAGTTCCTTGAATCTGACATACCCTCAGTATCTAGTGCTTTTAGTGCTGTGGCAAAACGATGGTATTGGTGTCAGAGAGATTGCAAACCAACTTAACCTAGATTCTGCAACAGTCTCACCCTTACTCAAGCGTCTTGAGAAAATTGGTCTCTTATCGAGAGTTCGATCAGTAGATGATCAGAGAGCAGTAAACATCCACCTAACTGAGCAAGGTAAATCAATTCAAGATGCAGTCGCAAACATACAAAAAAAGGTTGCATGTCAAACTGGATTATCTGACATGCAATATCAAGAGCTTCGCAACAAACTTCATAGCCTGATAGCCACCATGAAAGATAGGTATGACGACTTAAAGGATGTTGCTTAGTAGGGTAACTCAATCACTTATATCGAGATGCTCTAAGCAGTAAAGCAGGTAAATATCAATTATTACTATATTCAGGAGATACTAAAATGATTAGAAAGCTGGGGGTAACTGCACTTTTTCTGTTAGGGTTGATGGGTCTTTCAAATTCAGTTTCAGCTGAAGAAACTTTGTATGAGCGTCTTGGGGGGACTTATAACATCGCTCTTACAGTCGACTATCTTGTAGATATGATTTATGAAAACAGAGGCCTTAACGCGAATCCAAAACTGGCAGCAATCCATGCGCGTAAGGATACAAAGGCTGGATTTAAAGCCATGTTGACTAACTGGGTTGTACAAGAAACAGGTGGACCAAAAATCTATCAGCCAGACCCGTTTGGTCGCGGTAAATCACTAAAAGATAGTCATCCGCATTTGGATATCAGTAACAGAGAATTTGATATTATTAAAACATTGTGCTTGGCAACGTTTTATCACTTCAATGTAGGTAATCATGAAATTGATCAATTGATGGATGATCTCGAGAGCTATCGCAAAGTGATTGTTACACGGAAGGGTGAAGAGGAATTTACCTCTCGACTGAAAAAAGATGGCGTAGAATACAGAACAAAATAACCAAGAAAAATTAAGCCCGCGAATTGCGGGCTTAATTTATTAACTATTACTAACTAGGTTAATTCGATAGTTTCTGCATCAGGTGTATACTTCTTCACAGACTCAATCCCGTTATCTCTTGCAGATGCAGATTCATATGACTCACTAGTACCAATCACTTGGCCATTCGTTGCCTTAAGATTAAACATAAACTTACCAGACGCTGTCTCTTTGCGCTCATAGCGAGCATCATCAGAGGCATTCGATTTAACTGATGCAATGCCGTTTGTGCAACCTGACTTTGCAGAATAACCTTCGCTGGCTAGAATGGTTTGTCCATTGCCTGCCTTTAGTCTAAATCTAAATTCACCTGCTTTATCGGTGTATATCTCGAATTTACCTGCCATATGATTCCCCTTAGTATTTGTCTTAGATGGATAACCTTCAGGATGTGATGGACTCTACCACTTCACCTTACAGAAATTCTACTACAGTCAGCTTCTTTTATACTGAGCAATTCTTTACTGATATTGACAGATTAAATAACGACTAAATTGGTCATTGTCATGGCATGGCCTGAATTAAATAAAGAGCAGCATCAATAATCTCTAGATGTTGACACACCGGCATATAACCAGCAAAGTAAAGCTTCGCTCATGACTTTTAATTAACAAAAAGGAAAATAAATGAATAAATCTGAATTGATTACAGCAATTGCAACGCAAGCGGGAATTACCAAGGCTGAAGCAGGGCGTGTAATCGATGCGACTACATCTGCAATTACAACCTCACTCAAAAAAGGTGAAGCCGTCACATTGATTGGGTTTGGAACCTTCAAAGTGAGCAAACGTGCTGCACGCACCGGTCGTAATCCACGCACAGGCGCAGAATTGAAAGTGGCTGCTCGCAATGCTCCGGCATTCACAGCTGGTAAAGCCTTTAAAGACGCAATTAACTAATTGTTAAATTGAAATGATTATTGGGTCGTAGGGAATGCTTGCGACCCTAATTCATTCACATAATCTATTCAGTCATAGCAATCTACCAATTATAAGCGCATGCTAATTGTCCCTATTTTTTTAGGAGGTGATTAGCATGGAAACTTATACCCAAACACAGCAACGTGAGCCTTGGAACAAGAACAAACTTGTTGGACAAAAGGCACCGCTCAAGCTAAAAGAAATATGGTCAATACGCATTCGCTTAGAGTTATCACATCGTATCCGAGAGCTGGCATTATTTAATCTCGCCATTGATAGCAAACTTCGTGCGTGTGATCTAGTTAAACTCAAGCTAAGAGATATCTCACACGGTAATCAAATTACTAGTCGTGCCATCATCCTGCAGCAAAAGACTGGTAAGCCTGTTCATTTTGAAATCATGGAGTCTACGCGTAAATCAATTTACGAATGGATTCAGTTTGCAGGAATTAAATCAGACGATTATTTGTTTCCAAGTAGGGTGCATGATTGCCCCCATATCTCAACCAGACAATATGCACGCATAGTAAATGGATGGATTGAGGAAATTGGCTTGGATACAGCAAATTATGGTACGCACACCATGAGGCGAACCAAAGCTACGCTTATTTACAAGCGAACAAAGAACCTAAGAGCAATTCAATTACTACTAGGCCATACCAAAATGGATAGCACTGTTCGCTACCTTGGGATTGAAGTAGATGATGCCCTTGATCTAGCTGAGCAAACGGAGGTGTGACAATAAAGCCAGCGCATTGCTGGCTTTATTGCTTTCAGAGTTTAAATTAGTTGATTTTTGGTGCATCTACCATAGGTTGTATGGTGTTAACCGCTGAACCCATCACGGAAACTTTTCCGTTGATTACTTTGGGAGTTTGCACCATCGGTTGAATGACGCTCACAGGATTGGTAGAGGTGGTAGTCATGCCAGCTAAAGTTGATGTGGTAATTGTAGTTGAGTGAGTCATTGAAGTTAGTCCAGAACCACCCTGGCTAAGTGCGTTGGCTGATAATGATAAGGTTAAAAGTGATGCTGCTGCTGATAGAACTAGAACTAAATTTTTCATGATTAACTCCTTGAATGTATTAATAAATTTGTTACATACATTAGTCGGAGTGCTGCTGGGTTCATTACATAATTAATTAAAAAAACATAGTTATTTTTTATAAAATTCAATTTGTCTTAAGTTCTACTCTAATCAACATGTCCTGTTGTAACCACTCTGACAATAAACCTGCAGCATAAGGTAGTACATCTTCTTCATCCGCATGCGCTGTTAAATATTCACATAATTCGCCAAATGTATGGTGCTGCATCATGTAAGCAATTGCATCAGCTTCTAATGCACCAACGCTTTTGAATTGAGACACCATTTCTTTACGCCATACTAAAAATTGTGTGGGTTCTGATTCCATATCAAGATTTGCCTTATCTTTGTTTTCCAATGCTATCCATGCACGGATAACATTGGTTTGCGCTTGACCCAAATAAACTGATGGATGCCATTCAAAGAATAAATCCCCCCATTGCTCTGGTGTAAAAGCTGATAAATCCAGAATAGTCAGGCATGGTGTATCTAATGAATCAAAAGCAAGGCCTAAGCGCCATTCAAAATTTGCCATATCAGCATACAACGGCTTATCAGGTGCATATACTTGCAAAAAGTTACTAAGTTGATCACCAAGCCAGCGCATATTTCGATGTGTGGATGGATAACGAGCGATGAACGCATCCATATACTGATTAAAGACTTCAGCCCCCAGTAATTTTGCTAAATTGGGGAATTGGCTCGAGAGCGCCTCGCGAATTCTCGACCGATAGGCATGGTGATAGATGTTTAATCGCTCAGCAATCTTGCCATTTTCAACAGGTGTAATCTCTGCTGCGATGGTTACGTCACCCTCGATAGCCATTAAATATTGTTGAATCGTATTTTGTAACTCTTGTAAACGCATTATGCCGCCAGTTCTATGGCACTGAGTTTACGGGCATGGTCTAACTCTGTAATCAGTTCGGCAATCGGTGGAATATGGTCATCGCGTTCAACCATGGTGGAGACAGGCCCAAATCGGCGAATCGCATGTGAATACAAATCCCAGACGCCATTTACAATGGGCGCATCGTGCGTGTCGATAATATAATCGCCATGATCTTCGTGGCCTGCTAGATGGATTTGCTGAACCCGACTTGCATCGATTGCATTGATAAATTCAAAAGCATCAAAATCATGATTGATGCCGCTTACATAAATATTGTTAACATCCAGCAACAGCAAACAGCCAGAGCGCTTTGCAATCTGATTGATAAATTCCCATTCCGTCATCTCAGAACTTTTAAAGCTGACATAACTCGAGACGTTTTCAATGAGTATTGGTCTACCCAAATTATCTTGAACCTGCGCAATCCTGTCTACAACATGCTGAATCGTTTCTTCTGTGTAAGACAACGGCAGTAAGTCATGCAGATTAATGCCATGCACGCCGGTCCAGCATAAATGGTCTGAAATCCAAACTGGCTCAATTCTCTCTGATAGTTTCTTAAGCGCTAATAGATAGTCTTTATTGAGTGGACTCACAGAGCCAATTGACAGCGAAACTCCATGCATCACTATGGGATAATCTGCTCTAATTTTGTCTAGATAGTAGAGAGGCTTACCCCCTGGAATCATGTAATTCTCAGAAATCACTTCAAACCAATCAACTTTAGGTTGCGTATCTAAAATTTCTTGATAGTGTTCAGTTCGTAGCCCCAAACCAAACCCGAGATTTGGCAAATGATTTGATGTGTTTCTATATATTGTATTCATCTTCTAGTTTCAATCGATGCTAACCCAAGAGCCAGCATCGATTGCCTAACCACCAATCAATTATGACTCAACGTGACCGCCAGCAGCATCACACTCGCTAGCAGATGACATGACTTTCATCCCATGTCCTTTGCACTCGCTTTGCCCTTTGCAACTATTACCTGCGGTTTTACATGAGGAAGTGCCTTTGCAAGAGTTGTTAAGTGTTTTGCATGCGTTTTGACCTTTACATGCATTGCCTGCTGTTTTACAGTCGCTTGTACCTTTGCATGCATTTACACCAACGCAGTGTACAGACGCTGCGTTAGCTGTATTGGTACCACCGTTACTAGCACAGCCAGCTAGAATTAGCGCTGCTGCACCTGCCGCAATCAATGCGCCTGAACGCAATTTAGAACTTTGACCTGCCATGTTAATCTCCTCTAAAAAAGTCTGTAATGCGTACAACGCATAGTTATACGTAGTCTTTTGTCGGGTGAGTGCTCATGTCCTTACAATTTGTTGAGGACAATTATTCAATGTCTTGAAAAGTTCGTATTAAAAAGTCTCATTACAAGTGTAAGTAAATTAATTAACAAAGCGACTAACCAATCAGTTTAACTTTTTTGGGAAAATGAAATGAAATACTTTTTTACACTCTTCACAGTCGTTGTTTCAATGCTTTTCAGTGTTGCTAGCTTCGCTGAATCTTCACCCTATAATGACGCAAAGTTTGAGGCAGACCTTAAATCTGGCAAATCAATCGTGGTTGCTGTACATGCCCCTTGGTGCTCAACATGTCGTGCGCAAGCGCCAGTGCTGAAGGAAGAGTTATCAAAAAAAGAGTTTCAAAATATTACGGCCTTATACGTGGACTTTGATAGCCAAAAAGAAGTATTGAAAAAACTTGGGGTAAGAAGACAGAGCACTTTGATTGTATTCAAAGACGGAAAAGAGGTGGGGAGAAGCTTGGGTGATACCACGGCATTCGGGATTGAGTCTTTACTTCAAAAAGCACTCTAGGCAAAAGAGATGCTCATTGATATCACTACCTACGGACTTAGTTTTATTGCCGGGGTTTTATCTATACTCTCCCCATGTGTTTTGCCGTTAGTGCCCATCATCGTTGGCACTGCACTCAATACGCATCGTTTTGGTCCATACGCTTTGGCACTTGGGCTGGCCATTTCTTTTACAGTGATAGGTGTTTTTCTGGCCACACTGGGCGATGCTCTAGGCATTGATCAAGAGCTCTTTAGACAAATAGCTGCTTGGTTGTTGTTGTTTTTTGGGGTGGTGCTTTTATCGACCAAGTTGCAGGTTGGTTTTGCAAATATTACTTCTGGGTTAGGCGGCTCTGGACAGCAACTTCTAGACAAGTTATCAACCGATTCCTTGCTTGGGCAGTTTGGACTAGGCTTAATACTGGGGATTATTTGGAGCCCATGTGTTGGGCCCATCTTAGGTGCAACGGTAACGCTAGCCAGTCAAGGACAACAGTTAGGTCAAGTGGTCATTGTGATGGCTATTTTTGGCATAGGTGCTGGATTGCCTTTGATATTACTGGGCATGCTATCTCGGCAAGTGATGATGAACATCCGTGGCAAGCTATTTTCCGCAGGTAAACTAGGTAAACAACTCTTAGGGGGGGTGATGCTGCTGATTGGAATGATGGTCCTGACAGGCTATGACAAAGAGTTAGAATCATTTTTAGTGGCAATATCACCAGATTGGCTGATTGCTCTGTCTACACGATACTAAATGCTGCATCTAATAGGTAACCTTACTTTTCGGTTATTGTTGTGTGTTGTCATTGCATATTTAGCATGGCGACAAGCGGATGTGATTGGCTTGGTATTCTCATCGCTTATTTTTGGACTAGCACTTTCAAGCCCAATTTTAGAGTTGGTCTCACATCTTAAACACTCCATAAAACACGGGGTCTTTTCGAATCTCAATGGAAGACACTACGTATTTCAAAATATATCTATCGATATTATTGAAGATGACAATCACGTATGCTGGCTCAGCCTGAAAGATGTTAGGAAGGTCATTGAGGGCTTCCCCAGAGATGCAGTAATAGTTAAGTTATATCCGGACCATTTCATTATCGACAACAAGACTGGAATATCAAGATTAAGCGCGAATGCGCTGGTAAATTATCTAAATCATTCCAGCAATGTTACTGCAACGAAATTCAAGCTATGGATTGAACGTGAAGTAATATTCCCGGCAAAAAGAGCTCATGCTTAATGAATCAAATGATCTGATACGGGGATTGCTCGAAATGTAAGATTGGTTATTTTCGAGAATTCCCCAAAGCAGACATGCTAAGCTTGCCATACCCCGAAGCCTGCACTACGCAAATCAATACCAATCTCAATCTCTAATTCAACTGCTTCATCATAGGTTAGCGGATTAAATCCTTCATAGAGGTCTGGAAGTAAACGCAGTCCATATTGCTTTGCATATCGATTCGACTGAATCCCAGCTTTATGTTTGTCAAAACGAACATTAGGATCCAATCCAGTCATACCGACATAAACACAAGGTTTGCCTAACTGGTAATTAGGATTACGCTTCTTGAATTTAGCTTCGAAGAGAACATCCTTTGATAACTCAATTACATAAACGTTATAGTGACGATGACTGGGCATTGAGGCTGCAATATATCATATACTGAGAGCCAGTTCCGTAAGGTTAGCTTTTAGTCATGGAGTAATAATTATGTCAGTAGAGCTTAGTTGTTTAGCGTGGTCAGTCATATTGGGCTTGGTGCATATATTGGTTGCTGGCCACTCCAGAACCCTCGATCTAGGCTCAAAATGGAACATGGGTCCAAGAGATGGTAATCCCGGACAACTAAGTCCAATAACAGGACGCTTGCTTCGAGCTCAATCTAATTTCTTTGAAACATTTCCTCTGTTTGCAGTTTCAATATTGATGGTTGTTATGACCGATAGTTTGAGCGCTAATAGTTATTGGGGAGCGATTCTTTACCTGACTGCACGGGTCATTTACGTTCCACTTTACTCATTTGGTATACCAGTTTTGCGAAGCATTGTATGGCTAGTTTCCATTGCTGGATTATTGATGGTATTGCTGCCTCTGATGTTTTAATATTGTTTGCAAATAAGCTACCTTTTAATTCCTAGCCCATAACCTCTGAATCCCCAAAGCCGACGTTTTAAAAATATCCAAAACATCCTGTCGATATTATGGTACAAAATATCAACTGATTTTTCTTAATTCGGTTTGTTATTAGGAGAATGCTATGGCTTTAATTGGCAATATTATTTGGTTTGTTTTTGGTGGTCTGATTATGGGTTTAGCATGGTGGCTAGCTGGCACTTTATGTTTTATCAGTATCATCGGCATTCCGTGGGGTAAAGCCTGTTTTGTGATTGGTCAATTTACTTTTTGGCCATTTGGGAAGGAAGCAGTAAGCAGAAAACAAAAGTCTGGTAATGATGATATTGGCACAGGTACGCTTGGCTTAATAGGCAATGTTTTATGGTTGATCTTTATGGGTATTTGGTTAGCTATAGGACATATAGTTTCAGGTATCTTATGCTGTATTACTATCATAGGCATTCCTTTCGGGATACAGCATTTTAAATTGGTTCCGATATCACTAATGCCAATAGGCATGACCGTCGTTGATAAGTAATTTACAAGTCTGACTCTGTATTACAATCAAACAAATCCCCAAATGAGACATTCATCACACAAAACTTTATGAAGCTGTTCTGTGGGGGCTGAAAATTAAAAGGCAACTAAAATAGTTGCCTTTCTTTAGGTTTGTTTAATTAGGATTCGACACCACTATCAAACTTGGTAACGCTGTCTTTTAGAAGCGCATGATTGTCAGATCAGATTGAGGCTAGTTCAACTAAATAATATATTTTAAAAATTAAAATTCTGTCCATTCAGTGTCATCTGTGCCAGTTTTGCCAAATGTTTTAAGAGCAGTTCTTTTTTCTATTTTTAAGTCTATTTTTTGACTAAGGTTCCTCGCAGACGTTCTCATCGGGCTCTTAGGTGAACGTCTCTCAATTGATGGTGAGTTATCCAACTTAAATACACTTACTACTTGAACAAGATTTTCAGCTTGTTCAACCAAAGACTCAGCTGCCGCTGCAGCCTCTTCTACCAAAGCTGCATTTTGTTGTGTGACTTCGTCCATGTTAGTCACAGCTTCATTAACTTGATTAATTCCAGCACTTTGTTCAGCAGAAGCAGCCGCAATTTCCCCCATGATGTCTGTAACACGTTGCACAGAGGAGACTACCTCTTTCATGGTCTTTCCAGCCTCTTCTACAAGTAATGTACCTTCAGCAGTTTTCGCAACAGAATTATTAATCAGGTCTTTAATTTCTTTTGCAGCTGATGCTGAACGTTGTGCCAAATTACGAACTTCGCCAGCCACTACCGCAAATCCACGGCCTTGTTCTCCTGCACGCGCAGCTTCAACTGCAGCATTCAGAGCTAAAATATTGGTTTGGAAAGCAATGCCGTCAATCACAGAAATAATGTCCTCGATTTTTTTAGCACTTTCATTGATTGCTGTCATCGTTGTTACGACTTCATCAACAACCTCGCCACCTTTTATAGCCACACCAGAAGCAGCAGAAGCAAGCTGGTTGGCTTGTTTCGCATTATCAGAGTTTTGTTTAACGGTGGTTGCTAATTCTTCCATACTAGCTGCTGTCTCCTCCAAACTCGAAGCTTGAGACTCTGTTCTACTGGATAGGTCGTTGTTGCCAGTTGAAATTTCACCTGCAGCGGTATTTATAGTCTCGCCTGCTTCACGCACTTGTAAAATGATTTCCGTCATCTTATCCATTAAGGCATTGACACCATCGCACAAGCTGGCAATTGCGCCGGTTTTACCTTCTAGTGAAACGCGACTACTTAAATCGCCAACTTTGGCACTCTCAATAACTTCTTTGGTTTCTTCGACAGCATTTGCTAGCACCTGGGCATTATTATGCTGTTCAGTAATGTCTGTTGCATACTTAACCACCTTAAATGGTTTGCCATTCATATCCAGAATCGGATTATAGATAGCTTGCATCCAAAGAGAATTGCCTGCTTTATTGATACGTTTAACCTGGCCAACTTGCGCTTCACCATGGTTTAAAGCATCCCAAAAAGCTCTGTAGTCATGACTAACTCTGTAAGCAGAGTCAACAAACATGCTATGATTTTTTCCGATGATTTCAGCCTCAGAATATCCCGATAGATTCAAGAAGTTCTCATTTGCTGATATGATTTTCCCGGACATATCAAACTCAATTACCCCTTGTGTTTTGTGTATGCCAGATATCTGGCCTGCATTATCGGCGGCTAAAAGTTTTGATTCAGTAATATCCATCGTGTAATTCACGATTTTGAATGGATTCCCTTTTAAGTCATAAATTGGATTATAGGAAGCTTGAATCCACACCTCGTGCCCATCTTTAGCAATACGCTTGTATTGCCCAATGTCTGAGCCACCTTTTACCAATTTATTCCATAAGGTTTTATAAGCTTCGCTTGAGGCGAAAACTGGATCCAATACTTTAGTCACGTTGTGACCAACTAATTCACCTTCACTATAACCAAGCATATCTAAATACGTTTGGTTGACCTTTAGCACAGTGCCGTCCAAGGCGACTTCAATCACACCTTGTGATTTACCAATGGCGGTGATTTGACCTTCAAAGTCAGCATTTTTAAGCTTTTGTTCTGTGATGTCCGTGGCATATTTAACAACTTTGTAGGGTTTGCCTTCTACATTTAATATTGGGTTGTATGTCGCATCTAACCAGACTTCTTTGCCATTTTTACCTATACGTAAAAATTGTCCTGTTATAGATTCGCCTTGGTTTAGTCTTTCCCAGAATTTTTTATACTCACCACTTTTGATAAATTCTGGCTCAACAAAGTCACTGTGCAAGGCACCAATCGCTTCATGGCGCGTGAAACCTAAGATATTTAAAAATATATCGTTTACCGCAGCTACCTTGCCATCTAAGGTAAATTCAATAGCGCCGGTTGATTTGTTGATGGCTGCTAATTGATTCTCGAATAAAGCTGATTTTTCACGAGTCTCTATAGCCGATTCTTTTAGCGTGTTTTCGTTAACGCTGAGCAGTGTTTGCATTTTTTTTAGCGCGAGCAACACGTCGCTCAATTCATTTTTGCCTTTTACTTCAATTGCTGAACTGTAATTACCTACGGCAATCTGGTTGATAGCTTTTAAAGACGATACAAGTGGGTCCTTGATTGAACGTGCTAATGCAACAGCAAATGCAAATATGGCAGAGATTTCCAGTCCCAGCCATAGGAGTGACTGATTTTCTCTTGCCAAGAGAATTTGAGTGCCAAGCAGTGCCGTTGCGAACAGAGGGATGCTTAAAATACGTTGAGTAACGGATATATTACTTAAAAATGATAAAGCCTTACTCAAATAAGAGTTCCTAACCACCTTACCATCAACAATGGCCAGCCCATTGGCTTTACCGTCTTTAAATAATTGATATGCCTTAGAGGCTTCTAAAATTTGCTGACGCGTCGGCTTTCTTCGTGCTGAAAGGTATCCAGTTACTTGACCGTTTTCGATGACTGGCGTTGCGTTAGCGACTACCCAATAGAAATCACCACTCTTAGTTCTATTCTTTACTAGGCCGGTCCAAGGTTTGCCAGCTTTCAGATTCCTCCACAAATCTGCGAAGGCTTCAACGGGCATATCAGGGTGTCGAACAATATTATGGCTGCTGCCAACCAGTTCCAACTCTGTAAATCCACTGACTTGAATAAAATCTTGGTTGGCGTAAGTAATTACGCCTTTTAAGTCTGTCCGCGTGAGCATGAATTGTGAGTCATCAAACTCAATCTCACGGTTAGTAATTGGCATGTTTATTTTCATGGCAGATTTCTTTCCATATCTATAAAATTTTGCTAGTTTTAGTTAATCGTTACGTCATCAAAAAATGATAGCTCTTGTGGGCTCATTAGTTTTTCAATATCAACGATGATTAGCATTTGTTCATCGATAGTTGCAAGGCCTACCAAATGTCTGGTATCAATAGTTGAAACCAATGTAGGGACATTACTGATTTGATTGATATCTAGGTCAATTACATCTGAAACACTATCCACCACGATTCCAACATCTAGGCCATTAAGGTTCAAAATGATCACAACAGTTAAGTCGTTGTACTTTTCTTGCGCTAAACCAAATTTAATTCTGAGGTCTACGATTGGGACAATTTTCCCCCTTAAATTCACCACCCCCTTGATGAAGTCTGGGGTGTTGACAATTTTTGTGACTGAATCGTAACCACGTATTTCCTGAACTTTGAGTATTTCAATGGCGTAGTTTTCACTACCGAGAGAAAAGGTAAGATATTCACCCTTAGCATTCTCATTTTGAAAAGAGGGCTTGCCTGATATATGGGATGGGTAAGTCTCCATAAATTTCCCCAAATAGATTAGCGATTATGCAAATAATAAAACCACAATCGAATAATGGTAATAGGAAAAAAACTAATAATTGATACGGTTTTTGTCTTACACAAGATCGATAAAAATTAGCGTTGCAACAAATCAGTGGTTGGTGAAATGAATTCAAAGATTGATAACTCATAATTTACTTATGAGTCTTATCTTTTAACCATCAAGACTTGTTGGATTGTATCTACTAGTTAAGATGCTAACTTGAGCTCATTTAGTTGAATAACTTCTAATCCGGTATTTTTTACACTATCTATTAAGTCCTTGCGATAAGTTAACTCAGAAGACTCAAACTCATTTTGAAATAGTACCGTTGCATATAACTTAACTTGATAAGCTGCTGCGACTTCATAGCCCAATTTAATTATTTCACACTCAGCACTAAGCAAACTTATAGTTGGAGAACCCTTTAATATAATAAGAATGTTGTTGTAGTCGCTTTGATAATCCCCAAAGTTACTATTCGCTCTAAAAAGATAAACTTTATACACATCACACTTTTGACAAATTTTATCAGTCAGAGAATGCGCTGCGCGACGAACAGATTTATCAACATCCAGTATATTGGGCATTTCAACTAAGTTATTTTTATCAAAATATTTCATATATTCCCCTTAGTTAACAAACGAGAGTATTTCCAGCTATACAAGGTTAATCATGCTATTAATTAATGTGTTAAATATTGATGTATATCAATAAACCATCTTTTCTTGAATGGTAATTTCAGCACTGATAGCCTTGTGTTGTTGCGTCAATCGAAAGTTAAATAGAAAGACCGTGACGACTTGCTCAGCAAGGAGTGATTGTGGAGAAGGAAAAAACTAATAATTTAGCTAAAGAAGTTAATAGCTCTGCCGATAATAGGGTTGATAACGAGTGTAACTATTAAATGTAAACCAAGGGTCTATTATTGAGATGCGAAAAACTCCTTATGCAAATACAACCGCAGAGAACACCTCTATGAAGAATCATTACGCCGCAATGGTTAATGATTCGGATGATGCAATCATATCGCATGATTTAAGGGGGTTAATCACCAGTTGGAATAATGCTGCTGTTGGAATATTTGGCTACGAAGCAGAAGAGATATTAGGCCAGTCTGTCTATTCGCTTATCCCGCCCGAAAATATTGCTGAAGAAGCTTGCAAGCTTAACGACGTTGCGAGTGGGGTCAAGGTGGATCATTACAATGCGATACGAAAACACAAGAATGGTGAGGTGTTTGATGTGTCTTTGACAATATCACCGATCATGGATCGCGATGGACACATTATTGGATTATCAAAGATAGTCAAAAAACACATGGATACCGATGGTGCTCAATGGCTTAACCGGAATCTAATGCTTAATACGGATTATTTCGCAGCAATAATTGAATCTTCAGATGATGCCATTATTAGCAAATCTTTAGATGGTATCGTCATTACTTGGAATAATGCCGCTGAAAAGATATTCGGTTTTACCAGTGCAGAGATGGTTGGTCAGCCAATGACTAAAGTCTTTCCTGAAAATCTATACCATGAGGAAGAGATGATCTTAGCTAAGATTTCAAATGGCGAGAGAATCAAACACTTCCGTACGAAGCGAATTCGCAAAGACAAGAGAGTCATAGATGTTTCAGTAACCATTTCACCTATCAAAGACGAGCATGGCAAGATTGTAGGCGCATCTAAAATTGCAAGAGACATCACTGAGTTGATTCAAAGAGAAAAGTTAGCAACTGAATTAGCAGTTAAATCCAGTCATTACAGCGCTATTATAGAGTCCTCTGAAGATGCCATTATAAGTAAAACCTTAGAGGGCATTGTTACAAGCTGGAACTCTGCAGCGCAAAAAATATTCGGTTATTCAGCAAATGAGATGATCGATGAGCCGATGATTAAAATTTTCCCAGAAGATCGATTGCATGAGGAAGATGAAATTTTGACTAAAATTGGCCGGGGTGAGAAGGTTAGTCATTTTCAGACAGTGCGCTTACATAAAGACGGTCATGAAGTTCATGTTTCGGTGACAATCTCACCAGTTGTGGATGTATATGGTAACGTCATTGGCGCATCAAAAATTGCGCGGGATATCACGGATAAGGTAATGGCGGACCGCAGGCTGTGGCAATTAGCTAACCATGACAACCTGACAAATCTACCTAACCGACGATTATTCATGAAGCGGCTTGAAGTTGAGTTGGCGCGATCAAGAGGTGGTAGCGATAAATTTTCAGTTCTGTACATGGACTTGAATGACTTCAAACAAATTAACGACAAGTATGGTCATGCAATTGGTGATCAACTATTAATACAAGTCAGCAATCGCTTGAAGGAATGTTTTAGGCAATCAGATACTGTTGCCAGACTAGGTGGAGATGAGTTTGCTGCGATATTGCCAGGGCTAGCCACGCATGGGGATATCGAAAAAGTTATCAATAAAATAAACATCTCGTTGTCATCCACATTTAATCGGCTATTTGCAATCTGAGGTTGGACTGCTAAATTTGATTATATATTGAAATTACCCTGTTTTGTGCAAAAGTTGGTTGACAAGGATTTTTGTCTATTGTATTGTTTTGTGCAAAACATGGTAGGAATTCAATATGGCAGAGTTTGTTGGTTCAGCAGCGTCGCAGGCTGATTTCATTTGGAAAAACGCTGAAGACCTTTGGGGTGATTTCAAACATACTGATTTTGGCAAGGTCATTTTGCCCTTCACTTTGCTCCGCCGTTTGGAGTGCGCATTAGAACCAACTCGTAAAGCTGTAAGAGATGCTTACAATGCCTACAAAGATTCAGAAATCGAACTGGATCCAATTTTACGGCAAACATCTGGTTATCCGTTCTATAACACCTCTGAATATTCACTCTCAACGCTTGGTAGCTCAAAGACAAGGCGTAACCTTGAAGACTACATTGCATTATTTTCGGATAATGCTAGAGCCATTTTTGAGGAGTTTGAATTCACCAATACGATTGTACGCCTAGAAAAAGCTGGGTTGCTTTATAAGATATGTACTAATTTCTCAACAACCGAACTCCATCCTGATGTTGTACCAGATAGGGTTATGAGCAATATCTACGAACACTTGATTAGACGGTTTGGTGCAGAAGTAAATGAAGGCGCTGAGGACTTCATGACGCCTCGCGATGTGGTGCATCTTGCAACAGCCTTACTCCTTGATCCTGACGACGCTTTATTTGAACAGAACCCAGGCTTAATCCGTACTCTTTATGACCCAACATGTGGTACAGGTGGTTTTTTAACTGACGCCATGAACCATGTTTCTGAATATGGCAGTCATTATAAAATTCCACCTGTATTAGTGCCGCACGGACAAGAGCTTGAGCCTGAAACTCATGCGGTTTGTGTCGCAGGCATGTTAATTAGACGCTTAGAGTCTGATCCCGGTCGCGACTTATCTAAAAATATCAAGCAAGGAAGTACGTTATCCAACGATAAATTTCATGGTGAACGCTTCCACTATTGCTTATCCAACCCACCCTTTGGTAAAAAATGGGAAAAGGATCAAAAAGCCGTTGAGGCTGAACATAAATTAAAGGCGCTGGGCAGATTTGAGCCAGGATTACCCCGTATTAATGATGGCTCAATGCTTTTTTTGATGCATTTAGCAAACAAGCTAGAGCTTCCTGAAAACGGTGGAGGTCGTGCAGCAATAGTCTTATCAGGCTCTCCTCTATTTAATGGCGGAGCCGGTCAAGGTGAATCTGAGATTCGACGTTGGCTACTTGAAAAGGACTTGGTTGAGGCCATTGTGGCATTGCCAACAGACATTTTCTTTAGAACCAACATTGCAACCTACTTATGGATAATATCCAACAAAAAAAATGAAAAGCGTAGAGGTAAAGTACAGCTAATTAATGCTACTGATTTATGGACATCCATAAAGAATGAGGGTAACAAACGACGGATTGTGAGTGATGAACAACGCCGCCAGATACTAGACATATACAACTCTGCAAATACCAGTGAGCTTTCACAAATGGTTGATTACAGAGTGTTTGGTTATCGTCGCATTAAAATATTGCGCCCATTAAGATTAAAACTGGTTCTTGATAATGAAGGGTTATCTAAATTAGCAACTGAAAGTGCATGGATTAAATTATCACCTGCACATAAAGACTTTTGGCTAAAAGCAATATCTTTATTAAAAGGCCAAGAAATGAAATATCATTGGGCTCAAGACTTTGTTTCAGAACAAATCAAATCAGATGAAGCTAAGGCTCTAAAACTCAAAGCAAATAAAGGCCTTGTTAATGCGTTGGTAAATGCTTTTGGTCATAAAGATCCTGCTGGTGAACCTGTTTATGATGCCCATGGAGATTTTGTCGTAGACAACGATTTTACAGATTTTGAAAACGTACCTTATTTAGAAAATATACAGGATTACTTCGCTCGTGAAGTTTTACCTCACGTACCTGATGCTTATATTGATGAAAGTTTTATTGATGATAAGGATACAAAATTAGGGCGTGTTGGTTATGAAATAAACTTCAATCGTTTTTTCTACAGATACCAGTCACCGCGAAAGTTGCATGAAATTGATGCAGACTTAAAAGAAGTTGAGTCAGAAATAGCAGCGCTACTAGCAGAGGTGGCGACAGAATGAGTAAATACAAAACTTATCAGAACTATGAAGATTCTGGCATTGAATGGATAGGTCAAGTGCCAGAGGGGTGGAAAGTGGTCCCCCTCAAGTTTGTCGCAGACATAGTAAATGGCGCAACTCCGGATAGTAGTAATCCAGAGTATTGGGAGGGAGACATACCATGGTACACACCAACCGATATTGATAATGTTGCTGCACTAGAGCTTGGTCCTCCGCGAAGATTCATCAGCCAAGCAGGCTATGAAAGCTGTGGCGTAAAGCTGACACCTCCTAGCAGTGTAATTTTAAGCACTCGCGCCCCTATAGGTAGCGTTGGAATTACTACAATCGCATCTACGATTAATCAAGGTTGCAGAACCCTTATTCCAAGAGGCGGAATGCCTACTGGCTTCTTGGCATCTACTTTGGTTGCAGCTCGCGATGAATTGCGTTTTCGAGGCAACGGGACTACTTTTCAAGAGCTATCAACTGAGGGGCTTAGATCATTACGTGTCCCGTTACCCCCAAAGAACGAATTTGACTCCATCTCGGCTAAACTGAACCGCGAAAACACCCTTATTGAAAGCTTGATTGCTAAGAAAGTCCGATTTTTAGAAATAATAAAAGAAAAACGTCAAGCATTTATTACGAATATCGTTACCAAAGGGCTTAAGCCAAATCAGCTAATGAAAGAATCAGAGATTGAATGGATTGGAACCATACCGAAGCACTGGAAAATTAAGCCATTCTTCGCATTGTTATCCGAGCTAAATCGAAAAAATATAGGTTTATTTGAAACCAACATATTGTCATTGAGTTATGGTCGAATTGTTAAAAAACCTGATAACAGAAATATGGGGCTAGTGCCAGAGTCTTATGAAACTTATCAAATAGTAGAGCCTGGTGATGTGGTATTCAGATTTACAGATTTACAAAATGATAAGCGAAGTCTTCGATCTGCTGAAGTTACTGAGAGAGGTATAATTACATCAGCTTACATGGCTGTCAGGCCACATAGCATTCAGTCAACTTATTTTGCATGGCTAATGCGATCCTATGATCTATGTAAAGTATTTTATGGACTTGGTGGTGGAATAAGACAATCATTGAAATTTGAAGATGTAAAAAGATTGCCAATAGTCGTTCCTCCAATTGAAGAGCAGATAGAAATATCCAAATTCATTGGTCAGCAATTAATTCTAATTGATACCTTGATTGAAAAAACCCAACGTAGCATCGATTTACTTAAAGAGCGCCGCATAGCTTTCATTACAGCAGCAGTAACTGGGAAGATTGACTTGCGTAACAAGCAGGAGACTATTTCGTGAGTAAGTTAGAAAATAAAATTGAAGCGCGACATAGGAACCTGTTTGATGTACTCAACGAACAAAAGTACACCGTTGATTATTTTCAACGTGAGTATAGTTGGGGCGAAAAGCATATTGAAGAGTTGGTGACGGATTTAACTTCCACTTTTCTTAACGAATATAACCCGGGCGACAAACGTGAAAAGGGTGAAAATTATAATAATTACTATCTTGGCCCGTTTGTGGTGAGCAGCAAAGATGGTAAGCGTAGCATTATCGATGGTCAGCAACGATTAACCTCAATCACTTTGTTTCTGATTTATTTGCATAACTTGCAAAAAGAGCTTGGGTATCAGGAAAAGATTGAAGCCATGATATTTTCTGAGTTGCGTGGAAGTAAGTCATTTAATATCACCGTAGAAGATCGCATACCATGCTTAGATGCACTTTTTAGCGATGGAAGCTACTCACCTTCTGAAAACGATGATGAATCCACTAGAAATATGGCTGAACGCTATCAGGATATAGTTGAGGCATTTCCCGATGAACTCAAAAATGAGGCTTTTCCATTCTTTATAGACTGGCTCAAATACAATGTAATCATGGTCGAAATTCTGGCCTATTCAGATGAAAACGCCTACACAATCTTTGAGACGATGAATGACCGAGGTTTAAATCTCACACCATCAGAAATGCTAAAAGGGTTTATTCTTTCTCGCTTTGATCATGCTGACAAACGTCAAAAGGCTAATGACATTTGGAAGAAAGCCATGATTGAACTTAAAAGCTTTGAAAAGGATGAGGATCAGCGCTTTTTCCAATCTTGGTTACGAGCTCAATATGCAGATACTATCCGCCCAGGTAAAGCAGGCTCTAAAAATGAAGACTTTGAAAAAATAGGTACTCGTTTCCATAGTTGGGTGCGGGATAATATCAGCAAGGTAGGACTTCAAACTGATGATGGGGCGAGTTTTGAGCGCTTTATTAATAACGAGTTCCAGTTCTACCTGAAGGCGTACTCCCAGATTCTTAGAGCAGAAAAATCGCTTAACCCCAAACTTGAACATGTATTTTATATCCATCGTTGGGGTATTGCGCCGACCCTTAGTTTCCCACTAATGCTTGCGCCATTAAATGTCGGTGACAGTGACGAAACAATTTTGGCAAAGATTGATAACGTAGCACGTTACATTGAAACTTTTGTGGTTCGCCGTTCTGTCAACTTCCGCAAATTCTCGGCAAGCTCTATTCGCTACACAATGTATAGTTTGGTTAAAGAGATTCGCGGTAAAAGTCTCGAAGAACTAAAGCTGATACTCTCCAAAAAACTATTGGAAATGCAAGAATCATTTGCTGGAATTGCAGATTTCCGCTTGCATGGTCAGAACTATAGATTTGTTAAATTCATGCTATCTCGCATGACAGCATGGATCGAGCATCAAGCGGGTATGAGCACGACGTTTGCAACCTATTATGAGCCAGAAAAAGGCAAGCCTTTTGAGGTTGAGCATATTTGGGCGGATAAGTATGCACGTCATAGCGATGAGTTCCCGCAGGAACATGAATTCAATAACTACCGCAATCGACTTGGTGACTTGGTGTTGTTACCGAGAGGCACCAACCAATCTTATGGGGACTTAACCTATGAGCAAAAGCAGCCACATTACATCAAAGAGAATATGTTGGTGAAGTCACTCTGTCCTTTAACATACGAAAACAACCCGAATTTCAACCGTTTAAAAAGTGAGTTGAATTTACCATTTAAAGCCCATGAATCATTTAAGAAAAAAGATGTTGATGCTAGACAAGAATTGTATCGGGCAATTTGCGAGCAAATATGGCATCACGATTTAAACACACCCTTTCAGACTTAATTTAGAGAAGAGTCAACATGAGTGAATCAGCCCACCAAGAAAAACATTTTCAAAATTACATAATTTCAAAGCTAGTGGCTCAAGGCTGGGAGCTTGGTGAAACCAAACATTACGATACTGAAAGAGCTTTATATCCACAAGACATAGCCAAATGGCTACAACTTAGTGGTCAGAGTGATAAATGGGAAAAACTTGAAAGACTTAATGGTGAAAAGACACTTGAAGTGCTGATGGATCGTCTTGCGACAGCCTTTGAAAAAAGAGGGACTGTGCAAGTTTTAAGACAAGGCGTCTCAATTCCAGGTTGTGGCCTAATTGAGTTGACAGAAACAGCGCCAGAAGATTTGCGTAACGAAGAGGTAATTAAGCGCTATAAATCAAATATCCTTCGTGTAGTACCAGAGTTGAAATATCACCCTGCCCGTGATTTCACTATCGATTTGGTATTTTTTATAAATGGTATACCTGTAGCAACCGTTGAACTTAAAACAGATTTCACCCAGTCTGCCGAGGCTGCAATGGAGCAATACCGTAATGACCGGCTTCCATTTGACCCAAAAACTAAGCGTCAAGAACCCTTGCTGACATTTAAGCGTGGTGCGGTGGTGCACTTTGCGATGTCAGACTCTGAAATAATGATGGCAACAAAATTGGATGGTATGAATACTTTCTTCTTGCCATTCAATAAGGGTAATGATGGTCATGCCGGCAATCCACCTGGTGAGCTTAAAGCAGATGGTACAGTTGAATATCCAGTTGCTTATTTCTGGGAGGATGTTTGTCAGCCTGATGCTTGGTTACGAATTTTTCATAGTTTTGTTTATGTTGAGAAAAAGGATGTCGTTGACCTAGCGGGTAATTGGTCTAAAAAAGAAACGCTGATTTTCCCCCGTTTTCATCAATGGACAGCTGTAAATCAAATGATTGCAGATGCTAAAACCAATGGCGCTGGAATGACTTATCTTGCTGATCATAGTGCTGGCTCTGGGAAAACGAGTACTATCTCTTGGACTGCCCACGATTTGGTAAGACTACGTGAAGATAATGGTGATGCAGTTTTTAATAGCGTTATTATAGTTACTGATCGAAATGTCCTAGACGGGCAGCTTCAAGATGCGGTTAAACAAATTGACCACCAATTTGGTGTTATTGCTGCTATAGACCGTCAAAAATCATCGAAATCTAAGAGTCAGCAACTTTCAGATGCATTATTGGCTGGCACACCAATAATCGTTGTCACCATTCAGACTTTTCCTTATGCAATGGAAGCAATTATTACTGACAAGACCCTTAAGGGTAAAAACTTTGCTGTAATTATTGATGAGGCACATAACTCTCAAACTGGGTCAACAGCAGCTAAATTGCAGACAGCTCTTGGCATGAGTGGACAAGGTAAAATGTCTACAATGACTGTAGATGAGTTGTTAGAGGAATTACAAAAATCACGCGTTAAGCCAGACAATATTAGCTATTTCGCATTTACTGGAACACCTAAACATTCAACACTAATGCTTTTTGGTCGCCCTTATGACCCAACTAAGCCAGCCTCAAAAGAAAATTTACCTCAAGCATTCCACACTTACTCAATGCGTCAAGCAATTGAAGAAGGGTTCATACTAGATGTACTGAAGGGTTATGTTCCTTATAAAACGGCTTTCAACTTGGCCAAACAAATTGAGGACAGCAAACGAGTTAGTGGTAAAGCTGCAAAACGTGCTTTGGCTCAATGGATGTCATTACACCCAACCAATGTAACCCAGAAAGTGCAATTCATTATTGAACACTTTTCTAGAAACGTGGCGCACCGCTTAGACGGCAAAGCAAAGGCAATGGTAGTTACATCATCTCGTGCAGCCGCTATACGTTATAAAAAGGCATTCGACAGTTATATTCAAAAGCACTCTGAATATGGATTTATTCATTCCCTAGTTGCTTTCTCTGGAAAGATGACAGGTAAGCAAGTCATACATCAAGATGATGACGAGTTTAAAGATGAAGTATTCATTATTGATGAAAACGAAGAATTTACCGAAGAAAGTATGAATCCAGATGTCAAAGGTCAGGACTTACGATTCGCATTTGATCGACCTGAATATCGGGTTATGTTGGTTGCAGATAAATTTCAAACAGGCTTTGACCAACCAAAACTTGTAGCAATGTATGTTGATAAAAAAATCGCAAATCATGTAGAAATCGTACAAACATTTTCGCGTTTGAATAGGATGGCGCCTGGTAAAGATGAGGTTTTTATCATCGACTTTGTGAACGACCCTGACAACGTTCGTAAAGCTTTTGCACTATATGATAATGGCGCTCAGATTGATGATGTTCAAGATTTGAATGTTGTGTATGAAATCAAGGAACGTCTCGATGAGCACAGCTTGTATTCAGCAAGCGATTTAGCTAGTTTCAAAGAAGCTCGCTTTAAAACAATTCGGGACATCACTCACTCTCAATCCCCTCAGCATAAAGCGTTGTACGCTGCTACAGATGGTGCCACAAGGCTTTATAACGATAAGATGAAAATGCTCAGGGATGCAATGGCAACCTGGGAATCTGCATTTGAAAAAGCTAGATCAAAAGGTGATGAAGCTGGCATGAAGTCGGCTGACCATCATCAAGATGAGTATGCAGAACAAATCAAAACATTACTTGGTTTTAAATCGGATCTAGGTCGCTTTTGTCGTACTTATTCATATATTGCCCAACTGGTTGATTTTGGTGATCCAGAACTTGAAAATTTTGCTGCTTTCACCAAGCTTCTCCAAAAAAGACTATTTAATGAAGCGCCAGAATCGGTTGATTTAAAAGGATTGGTACTAACTGGCTTTGATATTAAAAGTGCAAAAGATGAACCGTCAGAAGACGAAGATACACCTGTACTAATGCCCGTAGGCCCTGGCGGTGGAGGTGCTTCAGGTGATAAACCAAAATTTGTTAAAGAAATTATTGAAAAATTAAATCACTTATTTGGAGAGGCAACACCAATTCAAGATCAGGTTGCTTTTGTGAACCAAATTGCCTCTATTGCCCGCGAAAGCGATGTGGTTATGGCTCAAGTTGAGAGTAATACCAGAGAGCAAGCGATGAAGGGGAATTTACCTGGAGCAGTTCAACAAGGTGTTGTTCGTGCTCTTTCTAGCCACCAGAAACTTGCTACTCTTGTTCTTAAATCAGACCGTCAAGGTATGTCAGCTTTGGCTGATGTGATTTATGAGATGCTACGTGAAGGCAAAGATTTAGACTTGGACTAAGTTAATGCTTGATCTATTAAACTTACCGGGTGTTAAACCCATTGATATGCACAAAGAGAGTAAAGCGCTTATTATCGAAGCGATTGCTGATAGTGTTGAGGTGCCGATTTGTTCAGATTGTAAAATTCCTATGCATAAGCATGGAACTCGTAAGAACAAGTTTTCAGACACCCCTTTGTACATGGAGCCTGTACGCCTTGAGATACAGCGCCCAAGATTTCGCTGTGAGTGCTGTGGAAAAATGTCCACTCCTGAACTCAGTTTTCTTGATGACAAGCGAAGAGCAACAAAACGCTTAGTTGATGTAATCCGTCAACAGTGTTTGAGTATGACCTTTCGGGCTTTGGCTGACCAAACTGGAGTAGCTGTAAATACAGTTAAGAATATTGCACACGATTTAATCCAAGAGCTTGAGCAAACAGTTCATTACCAAACTCCCATCATAATGGGCATAGACGAGGTTAATATCGCGGGAGATTATCGATGTGTGATTACAAACCTTGCAACGAATAACGTTTTTGAAATGCTTGAGTATCGAACTCAAGACCATTTAAAACCCTTTTTTGAGAGCCTCCCCGACAAGGAAAAAGTTGAATGGGTATGTACAGATATGTGGCGACCATTCAAGCGCTCATTCTCTCAGTTTCTTCCAAATGCAAAATTAATCATTGATAAGTTTCACGTTGTAAAGATGGCTTCTGAAGCTCTAGATGAGGAAAGAAAAAAATATCAGGCCCAATTGTCAAAGGAAGAGCGTATTTACGTCAAAAAATCGATTAGATGGCTTGTGTTAAAAAGACCAGGAAGTCTAAATCCAATTGAACAAAGAGCACTGGAGATAGTTCGACAACAGATACCTGACCTAGCAATAGCCTATGATTTTAAGGAAATGTTTTTTAGGATTTACGATGAACCAGATAAACAAAAAGCAAAAAATGCCTTTGAAGCATGGGAAAACACTCTGCCGACTAACGGTTTTGAGCTTTTTAAGAAGTTGGCTAAAACAGTCCACAATCATTATGAAGATATTTTTGCATATTGGGATGCGCCATTTCCAATTACTAATGCCTATACCGAAGGTTTGAATGGCTTGATAAAAATGTCCAATCGATTGGGACGTGGCTACAGCTATGAAATTATACGTGCGAAGACCTTATACTCTGCGGAAGCTAGAAAGGTTGGTAGTGGTATACGTTCTGGTAAGGGGAAAGTGGAATATGGACCGCACATTCCAACTCTGCTCAAACAGGTTGAAAATGGTGAACTTGAATAATAAAACGGTTATGTCTAAATAATGTGCTTTTCATTGAATCACATTAAGTGGCTACATGATACCGGCGAACGACTGAAGACTGCCGATGACAAAGAGGTCGAGGTCTGGGAGTTCCGTCATGAGAACGTCGAGGCAGTGCTTTCCGCCTGGGCCCGGCATTTTCGGAATCACTATTGCTTTGACAGCGAAATCGATTATTGGCGCAAAGGGTACAAGTACTCTCGCAGAGAGTATCTCAACACCATAAAATTTCCGGATCCAAAAGATGCACCAGGCCCCAGCATTCGCGCTGGTGACTTTGGAGAAGTGCTGGTTGCCGATTTTCTTGAATACCTGCTTGGCTACTGGGTTCCACGCACTCGCTATGGTGACAAAACCATCCGGAATGAGTCGACAAAAGGCAGTGACATTATCGGCTTTCATATCGTCAAGGATGGCAAGGCCTCTTCGGAGGATAAGCTGGCGATCTTTGAAGCTAAGGCACAATTCTCAGGAAAAACAGCCAAGGCGAGACTTCAAGATGCGGTAGATGGCTCGGCAAAAGATATCTCACGAAAGGCTGAGTCTTTAAATGCCATCAAGCAAAGGTTGCATGGTCGAAATGAGCTTGATGATGCCGAAAAAATTGAGAGATTTCAGAACGAAGTAGATTACCCATACAAGGAAGTTTATGGCGCTGTCGCGCTTTTCGAGAATCCGCTATTTGATAGCGACCTGACATCATTGACCGATGCATCCTCTCACCCGCATTCAGGTGACCTTGCGCTAGTGGTTATCAAAGGGGATCAGATGATGGCACTCGTCCACGAGCTCTACAGGAGGGCTGCGGATGAGGCCTGATAGAAAATCCAATCGTCTTTTGGGTGTTACTCGATCAAAAGCTAAGATGATCGAGTACCATGTACCTGAAGAATATCAGGAGATAGATTTATCACTACATCCAAATAAGCTCTTCACCATCTCGATTGGTTTGCTGGGCGACCTTGCAGCTGCCATCAACCGGAAGGAGCTAGATCCAGCCCCCCTCGCAGAGCTAAAAAACAATCTTCTATTCTCCGCCCGCTTTTTCGACTCCTACCTCGAATCAAAGCTGAACGAGACACTTGATCCATACCTCGTGCTTCTGGGCTCAGCCTCCTATTACTTATGCGATCTTCCCGGAAGCTCGTCGGTATTGGCTAAGCGCATAGATAGCGGCTGCCCGGATTTGGATGGCGATGGCCTGGAAGATCTGTTGCTCTGGTTACTGCAGGCTGATTTTGGAACCTATTTTGATGGAACAGAGGAACCATTCGGCGGATTCATCGACGAGATTTCAAAGTGGATTCTCCAGTTTTTCAAGGATGGGAACGGCGAAGAAAATCTTCTCGATTTGGTCACGAAGCTGAGGGACGCCATCTATGAATTCGGCACTCCAAGACAGCTTCTATTTGGTGATGTAATCGCGGCTGTTCTAAGGAAAAAACTGGAGAATTCCGCCTGGAAGGCTTTGCCGTCATATTCCGGGCTGCCCCGCGACAAATGGCTCCATGCGCTGCATAAGGATTCGTTCATCAAGGAACTCTGGCCTGCGCAACACCTTTTGGGCCAGGCGGATGTTCTCAAAGGCGAGTCTGCCATCGTCCAAATGCCTACCAGCGCTGGCAAAACGAAAGCAACAGAGCTGATCATTCGAAGTGCGTTTCTGGCCGAGCGCGCGTCAATGGCCATTATCATCGCCCCCTTCAGGGCGCTGTGTCATGAGATTAAGAACAGCCTCGTCGACGCATTCCAGAACGAACCCACCAAGGTGGATGAATTATCAGATGCCCTACAGACCGACTTCGAGATCGCCGAACTCTTGGGGCACCAACAGATCCTGGTTGTAACTCCCGAGAAACTGCTCTACGTCCTTCGGCACAGTCCAGAGCTGGCAACCCACGTCGGGCTGCTGGTTTTTGATGAAGGCCACCAGTTCGACAGCGGCACGCGAGGAATCACATACGAGCTACTCCTAACATCGCTGCGCTCCATGATTCCAGAAGGTACCCAGAAGGTGCTGATCTCAGCGGTCATCAGCAACGCTGAGGCTGTCGGAGAATGGCTAAACGGCGAAACTAATGTCGTCGAAGGCACAACCCTGATTCCGACTTTTAGGTCGGTTGGGTTCGTAAGCTGGCTCGACCAGTTGGGAAGGATCGAGTATGTCGACAGCCGTGACGCCGAACAAAACGAGTTTTTCGTTCCGAGGGTGATCGAGAGATTCAATCTCGGACGGAAGCCAAGGGAAACAACTGATCGTTTTTTTCCAGAACAAGCGTTGAAACCTGATGGCAGGCCAAATTCTGATTTTGGGAAAACAGTAGCACTTTATCTGGGTTTGAAATTAGCCCCGAATGGCGGCATCGCTATCTTCTGTGGGAGGAAATCAACTGCAGCAAGCATTTGCGAAAAGGTCGTCGATATTATTGAGCGAGGTGCTCCGCTAGTCTTGCCGGCAGATTTTTCAGATACCAAGGAAATTGAGCGGTTGACACATTTGCACGTTGAGAATCTCGGTGCAGACGCCCCAGCATCCCAGAGCGCAGTACATGGCATTTTTTCCCATCACGGCAATACGCCGCATGGTATCCGGCTGGCGGTGGAGCATGCCATGCGTGACAACCTTGTGCGACTCGTTGTTTGCACATCTACCCTTGCACAGGGCGTAAACCTTCCCATACGATATCTCATCGTGACCAGTGTCTACCAAGGCATAGAGCGCATCAAGGTTCGCGATTTCCACAACCTCATTGGCAGAGCTGGCCGAGCCGGAATGCATACCGAAGGCAGCATCCTTTTTGCAGATCCGGTGATCTATGACAAACGGAAGACCCGTAACGACAAATGGCGTTGGGAGCAAGTAAAAGAACTTCTGGAGCCACGTAATTCTGAGCCATGCATCAGCAATCTTTTATCGATCTTCGACCCCATCAAAAGCGATGACGAGAAATACACAATCACCATGGAGGCTCTGGATTTTGCCATGGCCTACATCGACGATCCTAATAAAGTTGCCAAGCTGGCTGCCGGGATAGCTGCAAAACATGGAGACAAAAAATTCTCACGAGACGGTGTCGAGCGGCAAGTGACCTGGAGAATCAGCCTCATCTGTGCTGTGGAGAGCTTTCTGTTATCCCATTGGGATGAATCGGAGGGTGGTCTTTCGGAAGCTGATGTAACCCGCTTGGCCGAAGGGACGTTGGCTTTCTTCCTGGCTGATGATCAGAAAAAGGAGCATATCCGCAATTTGTTTCAGCTTCTGGCTGGGAACATCTCTGCAAACATCGTAGATCCGGCTCGCCGTAAAACCTATGGCCGGACGCTTTACGGTATTCAAGATGCCCAAGCCATTGAGAAATGGGTTCAAACCAACGCAGACAGCCTGCTTTCGATTGTTGATGAAACAGAAGCACTTGACCTTGTCTGGCCATTGCTTATCCGGCATATCAATGGTGGCGCATTCACCAAGTTCGATAAACCGGAGGTGCTTAAAGAAATCGCGCATGGATGGATCGGTGGAGAGCCCTTCAGCGATCTCCTGAAAATCATTCTAAGACGAAAAGCCAAGATGATATGGGGCACCCGCCGGAGGGAGTTCAAGATCGATAATGTCGTCGACATCTGCGAAGGTACGCTCGCTTATGACGGAGCACTTGTTGTAGGCGCTGTGTGCGAGTTCATCGAAACCCTAGACCAAGATGACACCGGAGACTTGATCAATCTTCTGCAACTTTTTCAAAAGCGACTGAAATATGGTCTACCGACCGCAACATCAATTACTCTTTATGAACTTGGTTTTGCAGATAGAGTGATTGCCCAAGAGCTTGAACGAAAACTAGGATTAACGTCTCGACAAAGGTATGACCTTATTGATGAATTGAAATCAAAAGCCGCCCAAGCAAATCAACTAATCTTAACCTATCCAAGTTACTTCCAAAGTCAAATGGCGGAACTTTTAAGTTAGCTAAACAAAGCGTTTTACACTTCCAACCACCTAGGGATTTTTTTTGCATGAAAGAATCTTGAAAAATCCAACCAAGTTCATATTCAAAAAAAGTCTAAAATTAGGGATGGAAAATTAAATTTCCAACCCTAAAATGCAAATAGCCTAATAATTGTTCAGTAAGTGGGTCTATACCATTATCAAGATATCTGAAAGAAAATGGACTAAGACCATCTCTCAATAAACCTCAAATAGGGCCCTTGCCATGAAATTTGCTATTAATTTCCTATTTATAATTTTTATGTTCAAGTCTATTGGGACTTTGCACGCAGTAGAAAGTGGAGTTTCAAATAATGGCATAAGGTATGTTGGTTACCCTCAACAAGGAGTCATTTTGGGTCAAGGTTGGGATAGTCTTGAAAATAGGCCTGCAAATGCAACTTGTATATCTTTTTCTCCTGCGTTAATCCCAGGTCATGATATTGAAATTAAATTTCATGAAATATTTAGCAGACATCAGTTAAATAAAGCGATGAACCTTACCGTTAGTGGAGGTTATTCTGGAGTAAGTGGCTCAGTAAATGGCAGCTTAAGTTACAGCAAAAGTTTAGACATTGATAGAAGTAATAGAAATGTCCTTTCTTCAATTCAGGTTTGGAAAGGAGACGAGTTTGTATCACCAATCAATAAACTAAAAATAACTGATGAAACCACACCCTCTTCAATAATGTTATCAAAAGAAGCAATTAAAGTACTTCAAGAAAAAGATGGAGGATCTAAATTTAGAAAAATGTGTGGAGATAAATTTGTCTACCATATTAAAAAGGGAGGTAAATTATACGCATACTTTAGCTTTGATAGCCTTGATGAAGTTCAAAAGCAGCGTTTATCAGCTTCTCTTTCTGCAAGCGGCTATGGTGCGAAACTACAAATTAACGGAATTGATACAACTAATATTAAGTTTCTAAATGAAGTAACAAATATAAATATTTTTCAAACAGGCGGGCCTTTTCAAAATACACCTGTAAATCTAGCAGAATTCAGTGCGACCGTAAGAGGTTTTCTTGGAACCTCAGATGCAGATTTATTTCCCACCAAGCCTTTTGAAATAGGATTAATGAACTATACAGATCTTTATAACTTTTCTAGTACAAGCAAGGATAATTTGGCAAATTATCTAGAAAATATTGAAGATTTAATCACCATGTACTGGTTATTTGACGACTTGCGAAAACAATATACAGAAGCCCTTGTTAACAATCAGGATTATTTATTCAATCAACCTAGCAATTTGGATGAGGGTACTATTATTAAGGTTTATCAAGGCCAAAATTTATGTGAATACAAATTAACCTCAAATGAGTGGAAATTGACAAACAAAGATGTCTGCACAGATGAAAAAGGGAGAATAATACTTAATAACTCATGGAATATATCAAACGTAATAACACGGCTAGGCTTGATAAAGGCACATGCAATTATTTTAAAAGAAATGATTGATTTTTGTTATGCTCAATCTAGTAATCCAATGGGTCATTGCGATAGCAAAATGACTATCAGTAAGTACTTAAAGGAAAAAAGAGAGGTATTAAATAATCTTATTAACCCGGAAAAAAATCAAACTAAAGAAAAACTATCTTTGAATGAAAAATTAATAAAAAGTGAATTCGCTATTGCTTCGCTGGAAAATGAAAAGACAATTGATGCTCAACCCTATATTGCTATGCTTGAAATTGAAAGCTCAAAGGATGAGTATGAAAGGGTTATTAATCAAATTAAAACAGAAAATGAAATTGAAATATTACATCAAAACTTACCAGGTAATATTAATCTTCAACCTAATGTAGAGACAAATATAACCCAAGAAAATAAAATCGCAGAAGATAATATTAGTAAAACTAAAGATCTTGAAAAAGTAGTGACACCTGAGATAGATCAAAAGAAGGAGATTTTATGGGCAAAACTATCTCAGATTATAAAAAATAAGACTGAATTATCGCAGTTTAAATTTCTGTTTAATGATGAAAGTGACAGAAATTTTATCGAGACTTTATCAAGAAATTACTACGAACTTTCTATCTTATCGCCAATAAAAGTAAGGGCCAAGAATATAGTAATTACAGAATATAAAGACGTAGTTACCACTGACAAAGTGCCTACTGAAAATGATCTTACTCCAATTGTTAGAAAAATTCGTAGGGACAAATTAAGTGAGCATGTTAAGTTCGCTGAAACATTTTGTTCAGAAGATGTTAGGTCCAAATTATGTAAGTCTGTTTCTGAAATTCAGGCTATTTTAAACTCTAACGACACAAGACCACTTTTCACAATTAAAACAGAAGAACGGTTGGTGATTGATTATCAAATTAAACACTGTGGCAAAAGAGAAAAATTCACGAATCATTGTTTAAGAGACGACTACACACCTGTTTACAAGAGTGTAACAGATTTCATTACAAATTTTTCCGACTTTAAGGACCTGTAAATGATTCCAGATATTGGTTTTTGTATTCACCTTCATCGGCTAAGACAGGAAAAGCGCCCATCAAAAAAATACGTTAGAACCGTTGGAGAATATCAATGTTACTGGAATGGTGTAAAAGTTGACGGATTATCTGGACAAATGGTTGAGCGTGGTGGCCCTGGCGATAATACTAAAAATATTGGTGATAAACATGACCGCCGCATTAAAGCTGGAACTTACCCTCTAGGTATCCATTCAGGTGTAAAGTTTAAAACTATTGGCTACTCAAATAGTGAGAATCCTACATCAATTCCACGCCCAGGTATTTTGGTTAAAGATACCGATGATCGGATTGCTATCTTAATACATCCTGGTTCCGACTATATTTGGAGTGTTGGTTGTATAAATCCTGCATCAAATCTTGTAGATGCAAATTCTGCAATAAGTTATAGAGATAGTAGAACTCAAGTAATTGCCATCATAGATTTTATTGAAAGCAAAGTAACTATGCCTGCAGGCGAAGAGCCGAAAATTCCAAAATGCATAATTTTTATTGAGGGTGAGCCAAGGTAGAGTCTGATTTTTTTATCTATGATTGAGAAACATTAAATTCTTAAAAGTTAGCTTGTTTAATCGAAGTTAAAGCAAATTTTCTGATTAATTACAAAAGTATGAAAAAATCTAAAACTGCTTTCTCTGCTGCTTTATTGATAGCAACGACCTTCTCAACTTTGGCATTTGAATGTGAAATAGATGTGTCTTTCAAACAGTCAGACGGCAATTCTAAAACTGGTTTTACAGATGTTTTATCAGATAAAAATATGACCTCTTTGCTTTTTGTACAAACTTTGAATGTTAACACTGACTTCACTTGACGCTCCTGTAGTGTTGAGAATTTTTGGGGGTAAACAAAATACCTTAAATAATTTATGCAACGCAATGACTGATGCTTGTGCAGGCGTATCAAATAATGAGAAGAAAAGCCGTAGAATAACTTCGCAACAAGCCTTGTCCATTTTATTGATGGATAATTAGTCGTAGCAACAGCCCTAAATAAGCCCAATATATCTTACTCATGTGAAACCAGTAACTAAGTTGATTCTCTTGTTACGCCTGCGCTTGTATTATCAAAAAATCCTTCAAAAAATACACTCTCGCAATTTGCCAAAAGAAACGCGTTGGTGGGTGATTTAGTTGCTACATTAGTTCCAGGATCTTCTGAACCTGTTTACGCCGTAGTTGGAGATACAGGCCCAGCGTCTGAATTAGACGAAGGATCAATTGCATAAAATGAAAAAATACTTGGGAAATCATCTAAACCAATAAATATCCTCAAGTCGGATGTGAAAAAGAGTTTATTGGATAGGCATGGATGGTACCACGTGCAATAGTACTAATATTCGTTGGCACACGTGATAGTTCTGATCCTGTAATTGCTCTTGAAAGAATTAATTTATAAGCAAAGACGCATTTTGATGATTGGGGAGGCTTAGATAAGATGAATCCTTCTGCTTCAGAATATGCTGAATTACATTTACCTGTTCATAGATTAACTGATATTTTCGTGCTTTTGGATGTCTGCTTTGTCCCCTTAGCAGACGATACTGTCCAATTTATTACAAAGGAAGATAAGTAAATTTGTGCCCCAACAAACTTTACTAGAGTTGATTTAGGGTAACCCTAATACAAGTCCTTGAGCGGTAGTGTTAATAGTTGCCAAAATTAATTTCAATGATTAATTGGTAATAGAACAGTAACTTTGAAAATAAATTTGAGCTTACCTCAATTTTTTAAATGTTAATTTAAGTGCATTTTTCTCTATTAATTTTCTCAATTTGTAACTCAACAAAGTATTGATACAACTTAAGCAATAATTCATCCTCACCAATACTGATGGTGTTTAATTTACAATCAAACATTTGATTTTTTATAACAGCCAGCATAGGAGCGGCTAGAGTAACTCCAGGTTCATTATTATGAAATGATTCGTAAACTTCTATCAAACGCTCAATCCATATATTAGGCAATATTTCAACTTTATAAGATCCCCCGAAATTCTGATTTATATCTCTCTGAAACTCTTCTAAGTCAATCTTCATTATCTCTCCCATTAATAACAACTAAAATAATAAATTAATTCGCCCAATAATGTCACTTATATAGCGTGGTTGTATAAGTGACAATTTCATAGTATCTTAATATGAGATACGATAAATATGTCCTTGCAGAAGACCCAAAAGTATTATTTGGAAAAAAATTAGCTTTTATGAGGAGAGAGTTGGGGTTTTCCCAAGAGAGGTTATCGATAGAAAGTGGTATAGCTAGAAGTTATCTTAGCGGGGTAGAGCGAGGTGTTAGGAACATAGCACTTGTAAACATCACAAAACTTGCTAAAACTCTTGACGTTCACCCGAGGGAGTTGTTTGACTTTAATTAAAGTTTCAAAAATAAAGAGTTTTATCTCCGCAAAGCACTATTGAAATCCAATCTAACGGATTGTTTAAAGTAGCTTATGACTCTTCGATCAAATCTTAAGTTCATTAAAGTTAAACAGAAAAAGGGTAGGAAATTGGGTCATGGAATTGATAACCTTCCACTTCAAAATCATCCACAGTCACCCATGTTTCAAGGTCTTCTAGGGTTTTAATGTTAGGGTTAATTTTTAAGGTAGGTGACTCAAAGGGTGTTCGCTTGAGTTGAACATTTTTCATGATTTCTAGTTGGTCCTCATAAATATGAGCATTAACTATTTTATGATATGCCTTTCCAGGCTTGTGACCTGTAATTTGTGCCATTATTGCTAGCAAAAAGTACACTTGTACCATATTAAAATTTAGCCCCAAAGGTACATCGCAACTTCTTTGGGTGCTATTTAAGTAAAGCTTTCCGCCCAGTAGTGAAAAATGGTGGCTGTACATACATGGGCGTAAGCAGCCCATGTGAAATGCACCAGGGTGATAAAAAGTAAGTATTTCACCTCTGTCATCAACGCCAGATCTAAGATCTTCGTAAATCTTCCTTAATAAATCTATACTGCCACCATCAGGTTTAGGAAAGTTCCTCGCAATTTTCCCGTAAATAAAACCACAATCATCATCACCTTTTCTATAGGGGGAAGATAGCCATGCTTTATTCAAATTTGCGTTTGCATCCCAAGTTTTAGTGCCGATTTTACGGAACTGAGCAGCATTGTCATATCCACGTAAGTAACCGATCATTTCAGCAATTGCTGACTTGAAATAACTTTTTCGGGTCGTGATTAGTGGGAATTTTCCCTCATCAACATCATAAGTTAAATCTGCGTTAATTAAGGTAAGACACTTTTTTCCGGTTCTTTCATTCGCTACCCAAGACCCATCTGTGATAATTTTATTTGCTAAATCTAGGTACTGTTTCATTGGGGTAAGCCTTAATACAATTGAAAGAATGAGATATTTTTTAACGATTGCTCTATTGAAACAAGAGCCCTCAAAAAGGTATAAACTAATTATACCCAGAAAATCAAAGCCAATATCTTAAAAAAATTTAAGCCCACTCGGAATCGTTAAATGAGAAATTTTAATAACGAAAATTGATCCGAATATGTAATGAACATTTTTATAAATTGTATAAGTAGATAAATGCTTATAGGGCTTATATGAATTATGAATTATACAATTTCGTGGGAGGTTAAACTTCTTTGGACTCAACTTCAATATGGTACAAGTCTATTTCTTGCTAGCACTCGTCGCTCAAATTACAGGTAAAAAAGCAGGCAAGGCTTTTCATAAACTCGTCAACGCACACATTTATGAAGACCAGCTTGAGCTAATGCGTGATGTGCAGCTGAAACGTACCCCTTATCCGTCACCAAAACTCATCATTAATCCGGATATTAAAACACTCAAGGATGTGGAAACTTGGGTGACCGTGGACGATTTCACGGTAGAGGGTTACGAGTGTCATCCGCCCATCAAATATCCGTTCTCTGTCTAGTCTTGACTATCTAAAGTAGCTAGTCCACAAATTTTGGGCAAAAAAAAGTTGCCCAGTTTGTTTTTTATTGGGCAACTTCAGAAGTAGGTGACTACAAGGGAGGAAGTCACTAATTTACTAATAGCGAATAGTGTGCCAACTTTTTTATTTATATAAATCAATGGGTTAGTAATTTCACATATCATGCGTTTAGACAAGTTTGTCGCTCAAGTGTGACAAATATTGTAGGATATTTCTAAGTTGTTGAATTTAAACAATAATAATTGTCGCTGATTAGCGACAGTTTTGATTGTAGTGTCACTGTCGGGTGACAATTATTGTAAGGATTGTTTAAATAATTGTGGTTCTATCGCATGGCGTTCTAATAAACGGTAAAACTCGGTGCGATTGCGTTGTGCTAGTTTGGCTGCTTGTGTGACGTTGCCATGCGTGCTTTTTAACAAATTGACCAAATACTGATGTTCAAACTGCTGACGAGCTACTTCAAAAGGTAGCACTGCATCGTGGTCAGCTTGCAAGGCTTTTTTTACTAGACTTTCGGGAATCACTGGCGTAGTGGCCAATACCACTGTGTGCTCAATCACATTTTGCAATTGGCGTATATTCCCAGGCCAGCTCGCTTGACTAAGGTAGCTAAGTGCATCCGGCGCATAGCCTTGCAATGTTTTTTGATGACGCTCGCTAAATAGCTTGAGAAAGTGATGGGTGAGGAGTGGAATATCTTCGCGTCGTTCTGCCAAAGATGGCAGCACCAGATTGACTACGTTAATACGGTAAAACAAGTCTTCGCGGAACTGTTGTGCTTTCATTTCCACCATTAAATCGCGGTGAGTGGCTGATATGAGTCGGATATTAATTGGGATAGCCTGTGTACTGCCTACAGGGCGTATCATCCGTTCTTGTAGCGCACGTAATACTTTGACTTGTAGCGAGAGTGGCATATCGCCGATCTCGTCTAAAAACAGGGTGCCACCATCGGCCGCCTGAAACAAGCCGACATGATTGTTCACGGCGCCGGTAAAGGCGCCCTTAGTGTGACCGAATAGTTCTGATTCCAGCAAATTTTCCGGAATGGCGCCGCAGTTAATGGCGACAAATGGCTGGTGCTGACGTGCACTGGCTTGATGTAGGGCATGCGCTAGCAGTTCTTTGCCGGTACCGCTTTCGCCTTGTATCAGTACGCTAACATCACTGCTGGCAATCTGCTTGGCTTGGCTGAGCAAGTTCTCCATGCGCGGACTTTTGGTCAGAATCATCTTGCGCCAAATATCCTGCGCTTCCTCAGCTTGAGCACTTAGCCCGCTAATCTGCAACGCATTGGCTACTTGCTGTAGCAACACTTGGCTTTCAAACGGTTTGGATAAAAAGCTAAACGCGCCTTGGTGGGTTGCAGCTACGGCATCCGGGATCGTGCCATGTGCAGTCAGAATAATCACTGGCAAGGTAGGGTGCTGGCGGTGCAACTGCACCATCAATTCCATGCCGTTCAGTTCCGGCATCTGCAAGTCGGTAATGACTAGGTCTGGACGTTGAATTGCCGCACTGGCAAGTGCAGCTGCGCCGTTCTGGGCAAGCGTGGTTCTGTACCCTGCGGATTGTAGCCGTAAGTCGATTAACCGCAGAATATCGTGATCATCATCGACAATCAGAATGTTAGCTGAATTCATACCTGACAGCTGGCTGTGAGTAGCAAGTTAACGGACATTCAGTTTTTTTTCTATATTCTTCAAGCGTAAAAGCTTTTGCTCACTAGCATCATATTTTTTTTCCAGAGTTTCGTATTTATTTTCCAACGACTCGTATTTTTGTGAGAGCGTTTCTAGCGCTTTAGCATCATCCCGATTTTTTTGCTGTTGCTTAATATTTTCGTTATTAAACAGATATAGCTGGTTAATAAACGCCTTGTCTGTATCGTTTAATGTGTTGTCATCTTTAAGCTGCTGCAACAATACGTGCGCTTTGGTTGCTTCTTTGGCATAGCTGCTAGGCAATGCATGCATGCAAGCGAGCTTTATGCGGTGCACAAGGTCTTGTTTATTTTTAGCCAGCGCTTGCTGTGTTTCACTTAGCTGTTTTTTTTGTGCACTCGTATCTAACTTGCTATAGCTATCGCAAGCAACCATTGGCTGCGAAACGACTTCTCCAGGTGTAGGTGATAAAACGACACCACCGTTGTTAACCGCACTATTTTTGACGCTTTCGCTGTTTTGAGCGGGCTCAGCGTTAGACACAGCAGTCGGTTGTGAGGCACAACCGGCTGTAATACAAGCAATAAAAAGATAAGAATGTAACTGTTTCACTGATCTATGTTTCCAATTCCAAAATAGGTAATTTAACTACCACGTGCGCACCGCGAGTTTTGTGGACAAACTCAATGAGGCCATGATGGGCTTCTAGTAAATTATTGACGATGGTCAGACCTAGGCCACTGCTGCTGACAAGTCCTTGGTGCAATGTTTTTCCTTGATAAAACGGGTCGAATATACGCTCCATATCCTCTTTGCTAAATCCCGGGCCGTCGTCCTGCAACTCTAATACCTGCCAAGGTTTTTCAATCCTAGAGGAAAAAATGATTTGACCGTTTTCTGGTGTAAATTTTACTGCATTTGAAAACAGGTTATCCAGTATTACACGTACAGTTTCTGCGTCTGCACGTATCGTATCTACAAAATAAAAAGTTTCAACATCGATATTCTTTGCACGGATACTAAGCGCATGCGCACTGAGCGCGGAGTTGACCATGGTTTCTACATCCAATACCTCGATTTTTAGCACATGCTTATCGGACTCCATTTTGGTGAATGTCAGCAAGTTCTCTATCATTTTTTGCAGACGCACGCTGTTGTGCTTAAGAATATGTGCAATCTCTGACTGTTGCAGAGAGAGCGTACCGCCCACCCCATCTGTCAGCAACTCTGTCGCCTCGCGAATCGCCGTCAATGGAGTTTTCAGTTCATGCGAAATGTGCTGTAAAAAACGCTGCTTTTGTTCTTTTAAGTCCAACAGCTCTTGTCTAAGCCAATTTAGTCGCTTGCCCAGCAGGCGCAAATTTCCGGGTCCGTCGATTTTGATTTCATGCTCATACACACCTTTACCTAAATCCTCTATCGCTGTATCCATACGTTGAATAGGTCTAGCCAGCACAAAAGCTAAAATAACGGCTATGAGTAACGCAAATGGAATCAGAATCAGACTTTGTAAGAAAAACCGCCGCTGGGCCTTACTCGCATCATTGGCCAACTGCGTGGAAGCATTGTCGATACGTTGGTTATTAAGTGCTATGACTTCATCAACTTTCTGTGCGAGAAGGTTGAAATCGCTAAGAAAAGGCATGTCTTCTAGACTGCTAATGTTGGTATGCATGATGTACACATGCAGGTTAAATTCGATTTCCTCGATATTTTGAAGTTTTCGGATTTGTACTTGATCGGAGTTCAGTTTAATCAGTTCATGCAAAGCTTGGATAAAGGCAAACCGACTGTTTTGGTAGTTCTCTAGCAGCTCAAAGTCGCTTAATACAAAGTACTGACGCGCACTGCGCTCCATCAAATGGAGTTGTTCTTGCAGTGCCTGGCTTGCACGCGTTGCTTTCACTGACATGGCAATGGTCTGTTGGCTATTCACAGACAGTTTGCTGAATGCAATATTGGCATTAATAAACGCAAAGATGAGTGGCAGTATTGCAAACGCAAAGCCAGTCAGTAAAAGCTTAAGAAACGAGTTGGGGTATTGAATACGCATCCGGTATTGCAAGTGAGTCTGTCTAAACATCCAGTATAATGGAAAAATGTCTTGTTTATCGATGATTGTGGCGGTAGCCAATAACGGTGTGATTGGGGTGAATAACACCTTGCCCTGGCACTTGCCCGAGGATTTAAAGCGTTTTCGCGCGCTAACCATGGGTCACCATATCATCATGGGGCGAAAAACCTATGAGTCACTTGGACGTTTGCTTCCAGGCCGCACCACTGTGATTGTATCGAGAAACCCTGATTTTCAAGTTGAAGGCGCAATAGTCGTACATACTTTGCAACAGGCTATGCGCTTTTGCCAGCACGATGAAGAGCTATTTCTGATTGGCGGTGCGCAGTTGTACCAAGAAGGGTTAAGCCTTGTGAGTAAACTTTATATTACGCGTGTTAATCTAGAGGTTGATGGTGATGCTTTTTTGCCAGAAATAGACTTGAGTACATGGATGTTGACCGAAAAAAAAGACCACCTTTCAACGAGTGGTCTTTCTTACAGTGATTTAACTTATATTCGCAAATAGCTAAAAAGTAATCACTGATAGTTATTGCGCCACGCAGTCCACGTAGTAAATGGCTTTGCCATCTACAATCTCTTTTACCAAGCCATGCACATCCGTTTCAAAGCCAGGAAAGCGTTCATTAAAGGTGCGTGCAAACATCAGGTAATTGATAATCACTTTATTGAAACGCTCGCCAGGAATCAATAATGGGATACCTGGTGGGTAGGGCGTTAATAATACAGCGGTAATGCGGCCCTCCAATTCGTCGATAGGCACGCGGTCAATCTCTCGATGTGCCATTTTGGCAAACGCATCGGTGGGTTTCATCGCCGGCACCATGTTGGACAAATACATTTCAGTGGTAAGTCTTGCTACGTCATTCGCTTTATACACTTCGTGAATTTGCGTGCATAAATCGCGCAGGCCCATACGCTCGTAACGTGGATGCTTTTGTGCGAATTCTGGCAACACTTTCCATAGCGGCTGGTTCTTGTCGTAATCGTCTTTGAATTGTTGCAGCGCGGCTACCATGGTGTTCCAGCGGCCTTTAGTAATACCGATGGTGAACATAATAAAGAACGAATACAAGCCGGTTTTTTCAACAATCACGCCATGCTCAGCCAAGTATTTAGTGACAATTGCGGCTGGGATGCCAAATTTGTCAGAGAAGTCGCCATGAATGTCTAAGCCAGGGGTGATGATAGTAGCTTTAATCGGGTCCAGCATATTAAAGCCTTCAGCTAAATCGCCAAAGCCATGCCATGCTTCGCCTGCTTTCAACATCCAGGCATCACGCTCTTCAATACCTTCTTCGGTCAAGTCGTCCGGACCCCAGACCTTAAACCACCAGTCTGCACCCCATTCCTCATCCACTTTGCGCATCGCACGGCGGAAATCCAAAGCTTCCATGATGGATTCTTCCACCAATGCAGTGCCGCCAGGGGCTTCCATCATGGCTGCAGCTACGTCACAGCTGGCAATAATCGAGTATTGCGGGCTGGTAGAGGTATGCATTAAATAAGCTTCATTAAATACATCGCGGTCTAATCTGTTTTCAATCGCATCTTGCACCAGAATTTGCGAGGCTTGGCTTAAGCCTGCCAATAGTTTATGGGTGGATTGTGTAGAGAATACCATGCTGTCTTTACAACGTGGACGGTCTGCACCAATCGCATGGTAATCACCGTAAAAGTCGTGGAAAGTAGCATGTGGCAGCCAAGCTTCATCGAAGTGTAGGGTATCAATCTTGCCATCCAACATGTCTTTAATTTCCTCTACGTTATACAGCACGCCATCGTAAGTAGATTGCGTAATTGTCAGCACGCGTGGCTTCGCATTTTTATCGGTCGCAAATGGGTTAAGCTGAATTTTCTTTTGGATGTTTTCCCAAGTGAATTCACTTTTTGGAATTGGACCAATGATGCCAAAGTGATTGCGAGTAGGCATCAAAAACACAGGAATCGCACCGGTCATGATGATGGAATGCAATACCGATTTATGGCAATTACGATCAACCACCACAATGTCACCTGGCGCAACGGTCGAGTTCCATACGATTTTATTGGAGGTCGAGGTGCCATTGGTGACAAAATACAAGTGATCACAGTTGTAGATACGTGCCGCATTGCGTTCAGAAGCTGCCACTGGGCCGGTATGGTCAAGCAGTTGTCCTAACTCATCTACCGCATTACATACGTCTGCGCGGAGCATATTTTCACCAAAAAACTGGTGAAACATTTGACCAACAGGCGATTTTAAAAACGCCACGCCACCAGAGTGACCGGGGCAGTGCCATGAATAGGAACCATCTGCCGCATAATGCGTGAGCGCTTTAAAGAAAGGCGGGGGAAGGCTGTCTAAATAAGCTTTTGCTTCACGGATAATCAAACGCGCCACAAATTCCGGCGTGTCTTCATTCATGTGAATAAAGCCATGCAGTTCGCGCAACACATCATTAGGGATATGGCGTGAGGTACGTGTTTCACCATGCAGGAAAATTGGGATTTCCTCGTTGCGGTAGCGAATTTCACTGACGAACTTACGCAGTTGCTCAATGGCTTCTGGTTTTTCCTCAACAATTTCTTCATCGTCAATCGATAAAATAAACGCTGAAGCACGGCTTTGCTGTTGAGCGAAAGAGGTGAGATCGCCATAGCTGGTAACGCCTAACACTTCAACGCCTTCATCTTCGATGGCTTTCGCGAGGACGCGGATACCCAACCCAGAGGAATTCTCGGAGCGGAAGTCTTCGTCGATAATCACAACTGGGAAACGGAACTTCATAACATTAATCCTTTACTGCTAAAAGATAGAGGCACAGAGAACCTAGCAGGTTTAAGCTCTGTGCCTCTATGGTGAGATGCATTGAATAAGTATTAGCCAACTAAATTTTAGGGAGAGTTACGCCCACTTGGCCTTGGTATTTTCCGCCACGGTCTTTGTAGGAGGTTTCACAGACGTCATCGTCGTCGGCTTCAAAGAACAGCACTTGCGCACAACCTTCGTTGGCGTAAATTTTGGCAGGTAGCGGAGTAGTGTTGCTGAACTCTAGTGTGACATAGCCTTCCCACTCAGGTTCAAACGGCGTGACATTCACAATAATGCCGCAGCGCGCATAAGTGGATTTACCCAAACATACCGTCAATACATTACGCGGGATACGAAAGTATTCGACAGTGCGTGCTAAAGCGAATGAGTTAGGTGGAATGATGCAGTAATCGGCATTTACTTCAACAAAAGAATTGGGATCAAAGTTTTTCGGGTCGACAATCGTGCTGTTTAGGTTGGTAAACAACTTAAATTCTTTTGAACAACGAATATCGTAACCATAGCTAGAGGTGCCATAAGACACTAAACGTTGACCATCTGCATTGAGTTTCACTTGGTTGGGCTCAAACGGCTCAATCATGCCATGCTCCTGCGCCATTTTACGAATCCATTTATCTGACTTAATGCTCATATGCGTTTGGTTTGCTAGGTTAAAAAGTGAAACGCATTATAAAGCCTAAATACTGTGAAATGATGAAAATTTGCACACTCAGGGCGAAAAAAATCCCCGCTCAATTTTCATTAAACGGGGATGATTTTAAGCAGGCTAAATTAGTGCTGATCGCCACCTAATTCAATGCTGTAACGCCAGAACTGATCTTCGGCTTCAAAGATCACTTTCGACGCTTCCGGATCGCGGCTTCCGGCTGGGTATTGATGCACCGGTTTACGGTCTTCAGCCCATGCTTTCACCACTGGGTCTACCAAGCGCCATTGTGCTTCAGCTTCTGAAATATGCAGGTAGTTCGAGTTATCGCCTTGCATCAAGTTAAGCAATAACGCTTCGTATGCATCCACAGTGTCATCTTCTGGTAAACGGTTTGCCGCATCCAATTGAATAGTGCGTGTATTGATGTCCAAGCCTGGAATCTTGGATTGGATTTCCATCTTGATACACTCACGTGGTTGGATACCAATGATGAGCCAGTTCTGATCTTGACCACCGTTGATTTGCAAGGGTGATTTTTTAAAGCGGATAGAAATACGCGTATCGGCTTCATGTAAACGTTTAGCAGTGCGGATATAGAAAGGCACCCCTTTCCAACGTGGGTTATCAATAAACAGTTTCAACGCTGCGTAAGTTTCAACCACGCTGCTGCTATCACCCAACTCTTCCAAGTAACCCGGTACTTTCTCGCCATTCACTTCTCCGGCAGCATATTGCGCACGGAAAGCATGCTTGCTTAGCTCATTGACAGGGATAGGGCGAATTTCTTCCAACACCTTGATCTTCGCTTCACGGATGCCGTCCGGTGTTAAGTCTTTTGGCATTTCCATAGTGGCCAGTGCAAGCGTTTGCAAGATATGGCTTTGAATCATATCGCGCAGGGCACCTGTGCTGTCATAAAACTGCGTACGGTCGCCTACACCCAACATTTCGGTATTTGTGATTTGAACATGGTCGATATACTGATTATTCCAAATCGGTTCCAGAATGGTATTAGTAAAGCGTTGCAGCAAGATATTTTGCAGCGCAGATTTACCCAAGTAATGGTCGATACGGTAAATTTGATGTTCTTTTAAATGCGTAGTAATGGCTTTTTGCAACTCTTTGGCCGATGCTAAATCGGTACCAAATGGTTTCTCAATGACCACACGGCGCCAATATTTATCTTCATTGGTCAAACCCACTTTAGCCAATGATTCCACCACCGGGGCAAAATCAACAGGACGAACAGACAGGAAGTAGGCCAAGTTTTGCGGGAATGTTTTTTCGTCGCTTAACGTTTTGCTTAATTTGGTAAATGCGTCTGGATCCGTCGGTGGATTTGCATGGTAGAAGTTACGCGCGATAAACCGTTCAAATACTTTTTGATCGTAACCTTTTTTAAATTTGGTATCGAGCATGCTTTTAATGTCCGCACGCCATGCGTCTAAATCGACGATTTGACGACCAACGGCCATGATTTTCATTTCTGCAGGCAGACGACCCAGTAAATCTAATCTGAATAAGCCCGGATATAGCTTAACGCGTGCTAAGTTGCCACTTGCGCCAAATAACACCAAGGTACAAGGATCAATTTGTTTTGTCATAATAAATCCAAAAAGGAAACCTTAAAATTTAAAGTAATTGGGAAAGGCGCATGCCTTTCCCATGATGCTATCAACGCAGCTTGCCGTGAGCTCGCTGCGCAATATCGCTTACATCAATCAATATTATTTTTTTGATTTAACTGCGTGGCCACCAAATGCATTACGCATCAAGGATAACAATTTGTAACTGTAACCTTCAGCATCCTGGCTTCTGAAACGTGCTTGCAACGCTGTGGTCAGCACAGGTGCTGCAACGCCTTGCTCAACGGCTTCCACCACTGTCCAACGGCCTTCGCCAGAGTCAGCAACATAAGGTGCGATTTCTTGTAAGCTTTGATCTGCTTTCAGCGCTTCAGCGGTTAAATCAAGCAACCAGCTGCGTACTACAGAACCATGACGCCATAATTCTGTGATTTGCGCCAAGTCCAGGTTGAACTCTTCTTTGCCTTTGATCAAATCTAAGCCTTCAGCAAACGCTTGCATCATGCCGTATTCAATACCGTTATGAATCATTTTTGTAAAGTGGCCAGAACCCACTGGGCCCACGTGCGCCCAACCGCGGTCTGCGTGTGTCAACGCTTGTGCGTAAGGTGCTAATACGTCTGCGTATTTTTTCTCGCCGCCGTACATCAAGCAGTAGCCGTTATCCAAGCCCCAAACGCCACCTGATGTGCCACAGTCGATAAAGCCGATGCCGTGCTCTGCAAGCATTGCACCGCGACGTTGGCTGTGTTTGTAGTTTGAGTTGCCGCCATCGACGATAATGTCGCCTTTGTTCAGCATTGGGATGAGGTCTTTGATTTGATTTTCGGTGATTTCACCAGCTGGTAGCATCAGCCAAACGATTTTTTGGCCTTCTAGTTTGCTTACCGCATCAGCAACAGAAGCGGCTGCTTCCATGCCTTCATCTTTAACTAATTTATTTACGAATTCGGTATTAAAGTCAAAACCTACTACTTTAATTTTGTGACGGAGTAAACGAGCGGCCATGTTGCCACCCATTTTGCCTAAGCCTATCATTGCTAATTTCATTGATTTTCCTATGGTATGAGGATTGTTAAGAAACATCTACCTTGTGGGTAAGATGCACTCATTTGCAGAGTTAGGTATAATTATAGCAAATGCAGCTTAGCACTCAAAGGCTGCTTTTCTTTTTTTATCTATCTCTCAAGTTTTTGGTGGTTTTCATGGCACTTAATCAAACGCGTTGGCACACATTTCAAACGCAAGACGACATTAATCAGGCAGCAGTTCAACGTATTTTGGCCGCAGCGACAGAGGCCATTGCAAAGCATGGTAGTTTTTTACTGGTATTGGCGGGTGGCAGTACACCTAAAAGCGTGTATCAGTTACTCAGCAAACAACAGGCCGATTGGTCTAAATGGCATATTTTTCATAACGATGACCGTTGCTTGCCAGTAGATCACGCCGAGCGTAATAGCAAAATGGCGCGAGACGCATGGTTAACTCATGTAGCGATTCCTGCTGATCAAATCCATGATATTCCTACTGAATTAGGCAATATAGAAGGTGCGAAAGCCTATGCACAAACATTAGCTGGGGTGCGTACGTTTGATTTGGTGATATTAGGTTTGGGCGAAGATGGGCATACAGCCAGTCTGTTCCCAAACCAAGCGGTAGATAATAGTGCTGATGTGGTGCCCGTATTTAATGCGCCTAAACCGCCAGCAGACCGCGTGACTATGAGCCAGAACCGCTTAAATAATACACATGAAGTGATGTTTTTGGTGACGGGCGCGGGTAAACAAGAAGCGGTAGACAATTGGCGTAAAGGTGTGGCGATTCCTGCTACTTTAATTACGCCAGCCAACGGTGTCGATGTCTACTGCTTTGGAGTGACATTGAATTAATTGCGATGAATACAGAAACGTTAAAAAAGGCGCTAAAGGCGCCTTTTTTATTTTGCTGTATCTAAAAAGAATTTTTAAGTGTTTTGAATCACAATGCTTGGGAATTTTGCACTGTGGTCTAAACTGGCCATGGCAATTTTGCTAGCAGCTTTACGCGCAATCTCTTTGTAAGTCTCTGCCACTTTGCTGTCTGGTTCAGCAATCACGGTTGGTTTCCCGCCATCCGCTTGCATACGGATATTGATATCCAGTGGGAGGCTGCCTAATAATTCTACGTTGTAATCTTTGGCCATGATTTCACCGCCACCGGCGCCAAAAATATGCTCTTCATGCCCACAGTTTGAGCAAATATGGGTGCTCATATTTTCTACGATGCCTAAAATAGGAATGCCGACTTTCTCAAACATTTTCAGACCCTTACGCGCATCCAGCAAAGCAATGTCTTGTGGCGTGGTGACAATAATGGCACCAGTGACGGGGATTTTTTGCGCAAGGGTGAGTTGAATGTCACCGGTACCAGGTGGTAAATCAATCACTAAATAATCCAAGTCACGCCATTTTGTGTCACGCAGTAACTGCTCTAATGCGCCTGTGACCATGGGGCCGCGCCATACCATCGGTGTGTCCGTGTCCACCAGAAAGCCAATGCTCATGGCTTGTAAGCCATGTGCAACCATCGGTTCCATACTTTTGCCGTCCATGCTTTCCGGGCGGCCGCTGATACCAAGCATTTGCGGTTGACTTGGCCCGTAGATATCTGCATCTAATAAGCCTACGGTTGCGCCTTCGGCAGCCAGTGCTAACGCTAAATTGACGGAGGTGGTAGATTTACCCACGCCACCTTTGCCAGAAGCGACTGCAATGACATTTTTGACATTAGGCAGTAAGTTAACGCCACGCTGCACGCTGTGTGAGACAATTCGGCTGCCGATATTGATTTGTATATTGCCGATACCTTCTAATGTGGATAAAGCGCTCTTCACTTGGGTGCGAAGTGTTTCTAGTTGGCTGTTGGCAGGATAGCCCAACACCACATCCAGACTCACATCTTTGCCAGCAATCTGGATGTTTTTGATTGATTTAGCGCTGATAAAATCTTTACCTGTATTCGGGTCTATGCATAATTTAAGTGCGCTTTGAATCAGTAATTCTGTAATGGCCATCCGTTTTCCTTGCAAATATTCATGGGTATTCAAGAGCCTCAATTTTAAACCATATATTCGGCGATAAACCATGTGCAAGCGCCTGTCATTTGTTAAAATGGAAGATTCATTCACGAATTAAATTGAAGTTCACTCATGACGCGTAAATTATTGGTTACCTCTGCTTTGCCTTATGCTAACGGCAGCATTCATTTAGGCCATCTGGTTGAGTACATTCAAACCGATATCTGGGTGCGCTTCCAAAAGATGCAGGGACACACTGTGCATTATGTGTGTGCGGATGACACGCATGGCACGCCGATTATGTTGCGTGCAGAAAAAGAAGGCGTCACGCCAGAAGCGTTGATAGAAAAGGTGCATGCTGAGCATAGCCAAGACTTTGCTGAGTTTTTGGTGGATTTCGATAATTATTACTCGACTAACTCAGAAGAGAACCGCCAGCTATCTGGTAATATTTATCGTGCACTCAAGGCTAACGGCAAAATTGCCACCAAAACCATTGAACAATATTTTGACCCAGTCAAAACTATGTTCTTGCCGGACCGCTTTATTAAAGGTGAATGCCCGAAATGTAAGGCCAAAGATCAGTATGGCGATAACTGCGAAGTGTGCGGTGCGACTTATAGTCCCACCGATTTGGTGAATCCTTATTCAGCCGTTTCAGGTGCGACGCCAGTGCGTAAAGAAACCGAGCATTACTTTTTTAAATTGAGTGAATGTGCAGATTTTTTGCGTGACTGGACGCGATCCGGCACCTTGCAGGCTGAAGCTACAAACAAAATGAGCGAGTGGGTCGGTGAGGCCGGTGAAAACAAACTGTCTGACTGGGACATTTCACGCGATGCTCCTTATTTTGGTTTTGAAATCCCGGATGCGCCAGGTAAATACTTCTATGTTTGGCTGGATGCGCCGATTGGCTATATGGCCAGTTTCAAAAACCTTTGCAGTAGAGCAGGCTTGGACTTTGACGAGTACTGGAAAAAAGACTCAAAAACTGAGTTGTACCATTTTATCGGCAAGGATATTTTATATTTCCACGCTTTATTCTGGCCCGCCACTTTGGAGTACTCTGGACATCGCACACCAACTCAGGTGTTCGCGCATGGTTTCCTAACGGTCAACGGCGAAAAAATGTCCAAGTCGCGCGGCACGTTTATTACGGCACGCAGTTATTTAGAGCACGTCAAAAACCCTGAATATTTACGTTATTACTATGCCGCCAAACTGAACGGCAGCATGGAAGACATCGACTTGAATCTTGAAGATTTTGTCGCGCGCGTAAATAGCGATTTAGTGGGTAAATATATCAATATTGCGAGTCGCACTGCTGGGTTTGTCGCCAAAAAATTCAACAATCAGTTGTTGGTAGCTCATCATATTGTGATTGATGAGATGCGTATCGCCGCACCTGCGATTGCCGAGGCTTATGCTGCACGTGATTTTGCGCGCGCGTTACGTGAGATTATGAAGCTGACCGATGCTGCGAATGGCTATGTAGCAGAAGCAGCCCCTTGGGTGGTAGCCAAGGACGAGTCACGCACAGCCGAACTGCATGCTATTTGCAGTAATGCGCTGGAGATGTTCCGACTGTTAACGATTTACCTCAAACCAGTATTACCCAACATAGCGGTGGCGGTAGAAACATTCTTGAACATCCAACCGTTGCAATGGGCAGATGTTTCCCAAGGCTTGGGCGTGCAAACGATACAATCTTATAGTCATATGATTACCCGTTTGGAAAGCAAGCAAATCGAAGCCATGGTGGAAGCCAACAAAGAAAGTTTGCAGGCAGCAGCACCGGATAAAACCGAAACCAAGACCGTAACAAAAGCTGAAAGCAAAGGGGCTGAAGAGTCCGATTATATTTCGATAGATGACTTTACTAAGGTCGATTTGCGTATTGCCAAAATCGTGAGTGCTGAGCATGTAGAAGGTGCTGAGAAGTTGCTCAAGCTGCTGCTAGATATTGGGGAAGAAAAGCCACGCCAAGTATTCGCCGGGATTAAATCCGCTTATGATCCAGCGACACTGGTTGGACGCCTGACCGTGATGGTGGCCAACCTAGCACCGCGTAAAATGAAGTTTGGCATGAGTGAAGGCATGGTGCTTGCAGCATCTGATGAACGTGGTGGTCCATTCATCCTGAGTCCTGACAACGGCGCTCAATTAGGCATGCGTGTAAAGTAGTCTTTTAACGCGTGATTGCGTTAGATAGAGTATGTGCAGGTGAAAGGCTGTCAGTATATTCCTACAAGCAAATCAGCATTAACCTATAGAACATCTAAACAGGCGTATTTAATATAGCCTCGCGATACACAAGTAGTTATTTATTCGAAAAGGAAGTCATAATGAAACATACAGTTACACTCATGCTAGGCGCTTTACTGATTTCAGGTCATGCGATGGCTGGAGACAGTAATGCTAAAACAGCGGTAGGCGGTGGCTTGGGAGCTGCGGCGGGTACTGCAATTGGTGGCGTGGTAGGGGGTAGTACCGGTGAAGTTGTGGGTGGTGCCGTAGGCGGTGGTCTTGGCGGCGCTGTGACTACTAAAGGTTCTGGACAAGCAGGGGCTGTGATTGGCGGTGCAGCAGGTGGTGCGGGTGGTGCTTATGTCGGCCGTAAAGTGAGTGGCACTGGCACTGGCGCAGTGGTGGGTGCAGGTCTTGGCGGTGCGGGTGGTGCGGTAGTGGGTAAAGTGATTGACGAGCCTGCCAAAGGTGATCGCGATTACAATAAACGTCATCACAAGCACAAGCGTGGTAAGGGACATGCTTATGGACATGACAAACATCACCATGATTGATAGATGATAAAAAAGCCACCAAAGGGTGGCTTTTTTATTGGTGCTGATAGATTAAGATTTCGCTTTAGTATCTTTTTTATCTGCTGATTCTTTTTTAGATTTGGAATCAGCTTTTGCTTTTGTAGACTTATCTTCCTTAGCTGCTGTCGCTTTCTTGTCTTTTGATTCCTTCGCTTTGGTTTCTTTCGCTTTGGTTTCTTTCGCAGGTTTTTCGTCTTTAGCTGCTTTAGTGTCTTTGGCTTTAGTATCGCTGGCTTTAGATTCTTTTTTGGATTTATCGGCTTTCTCTTCTTTAGCCGCTTTCTCTTTCTTAGGCTCATCAGCTTTTACAGTTTTACTGTCAGCTGTTTTGCCACTTGCAGCTGCTTTTTCGGTACCTACTGATTTGCTAGTGTCTTTTGCCGGTTTGTCAGTTTTCTTGGAGGTGCTTTCAGTGGCCTTAGGTGCCGCGCTTGCTGGTAAAGATGTTTTACCTGAAATGGAGACATCTTTGCGTACGTTGCCTAAGGTAACTGGGCCCACACCTTCTACTTTTTCTAACTCATCGACAGATTTAAATCCGCCATTTTTCTTACGGTAGTCGATAATCGCTTGCGCCTTGACTGGGCCAATACCTTCTAAGCTTTCTAATTCTGCTTGTGTAGCTGTATTTAGATTTACGGCTGCGTAAGCGCTGATACTAAACAAGAGTGATGCAAACAATGACGCGAGTGATTTTTTCATGCGATTCTCCATTTAAATTATTATTGAGGGCTCCCCGTATTTGCGATTGTACTGTTTTAGCAAGCGTGTGCCTATATCCCCAATTATTCTTTAAAGGAGCTAAGCAGTGTGTACAGATTGGACTTCTTGGAGAATTAAATCGAGAGCATGCAATGGGTCGGCTGCTTGCGTAATTGGGCGACCAATTACCAAGTAATTTGCCCCCGCAGCTAAGGCTTGGCTTGGGGTAAGGATGCGACTTTGATCATCCTTGCCAGCAAAGCTGGGACGTATGCCAGGGGTGACGAGTAGGAAATCCGAACCAATATGATCACGTATCAGCGTAGCCTCTTGTGCAGAGCAGACTACACCATGCAAACCGGCGGTTTTGGTTAGTTGCGCTAGGCGTAGCACGTGTTGCTCAATATTCGCCTCAATACCAAGCTCATGGAGTGCGACTTGGTTCATACTGGTGAGCACGGTGACTGCAATCAGGTGGGGCGTTTGTGTTCCTGAGCTGCCTTTAACTACACCTTCTAGTGCGGCTTGCATCATGGCGCTACCGCCACTAGCATGCACATTCAGCATCCATACGCCTAGCTTCGTGGCAGCTTCACAGGCTTTAGCGACAGTATTCGGAATGTCGTGAAACTTAAGATCTAAGAAAACCTTGAATCCTTTGTTCACCAATTGCTCGACCAGTTGCGGCCCAGCACTAGTAAACAACTCTTTACCCACTTTCAGCTTGCAGCGTGCCGGGTCTACTTGCGCGGCAAAAGTGAGTGCTTGATGTGCATCTTGAAAATCAAGCGCAACAACGATAGGGCAGTCTAAAGAGGTGGTGTTGGTTGAGTGTTGCATACGGATAAACTATTTTCTATTAATAAGCTTAATATCGCGGATAGTGGCTTCAGAAGGTTCGGACGGCAATGACTCCCAAGCGTTACAGGCTGGGCATTGCCAGTGGTATTGTTTGGCACGGAAGCCACATTGATTGCAATGGTAAGCCGCACGGTCGCCAATCGCATTTCTAACAGTTTGCTGCATCAGCTGAATGTCTTGCTGATGATCGTTGACCATAGCACGTGCTTGCAATAGCTGATCCAGCGCTTTTAAATTAGGTTTACGAATCAATTCATTACGCGCTAATTTAGCTGCTGCCTCTGCACCTTCCTCTGCCAGTGTGGCCTCATACAATACAGAAATCAGCGTAGGTAGCTGATAGGTTTCTAAGTAATGATTGAGCTGCGCGATACCTTCTTTTAATCCAGAATTGCCTTTTTTGCTGGCGGCATAACTTTTAAGCATCTTATTAGCCACCAAGCCTAAGAACTCTGGTTGTTGAAACTCAATACGTTTCCAATAGGCAATCGCGGCTGCATGCGCACCGCTATTGGCTTCAATATCACCCAATAGCACATTCGCGCGTACACAGTCTTTATTGGCTTCCAACGCTTGTGCGAGCAGTGGCTTGGCAGCATCGTAGTCTTGCGTAATGATGGCGTTCATGGCCAGTTCACAATAGTATTGTGCGATTTCTTTGCGGAAAGGCACGCCGGATAAGCGCTCTAGCTCAGTTGCTATAGTAATAGCTTGCGACCATTCGCGTTCACGTACATAAATTTCTAATAGTGAGCGTAAGGCCGGTTGACGATAGCGTGTGTCATCCAACCCCTTAAACAGTTCTTCGGCACGGTCAAATAAACCCGCTTTTAGGTAGTCTTGTGCCAACTCTGCTTTCACCGCATTTTTTTGTGGCTCGGTGAGTTCTTTTTTTTCTAATAAGCTTAAGTGTAAGTGAATAGCACGATCCGTTTCGCCAGTACGTCGGAACAGGCTGCCCAAGGCAAAGTGGAGTTCAAGCGAGTCATGATTCAGGTTGACCGCTTCCGTAAATGCTTCTACCGCCTTATGGTGCTGGTCGCTTATTAAAAAGTTAAGACCTTTGAAATAAGCGGCAGGGAGCGTGGTGGATTCAGAGATGAGTTGCTTGATGTCTACGCGCGCAGCAATCCAACCTAATGTAAAAAAGAGAGGGAGGACCAGTAACCACCAATATTCAAATTCTACGGCCATATATTCTGCATCTAACGTAATCTTTGCATTTTACCTAATGGGCATGTACTAGGCTAATAAATTTATCAGCAATAAAAAAACGGCACATTTTCATGTGCCGTTTTACATGTTGCTTTTGAATTAAAACACCAACTTCGGGTGGTTAAGTTGCAGAATCCACGCGATCACGTAATTCTTTACCTGCCTTAAAGTGCGGTACGTGTTTTGCAGGTACTTGCACTTTGCTACCGGTTTTGGGATTGCGCCCCAAACGTGGCGGACGGTAATTTAAACTAAAACTACCAAAGCCACGGATTTCGATTCTTTCGCCAGTAGATAAATTATCTGTCATGGCATCTAAAATCGCTTTTACTGATAGCTCAGCATCTTTAACGACCAGCTGCGGAAAACGCTCTGCAAGCAGGTTGATTAATTCAGATTTTGTCATTGGTTTAAGCCCTAAATAGGTAGATGACGATTATTTTTTACTATCTAACTTGGCTTTTAATAACGCGCCAAGGTTAGTAGTACCGGCTGCCGCAGAGTCATCAGCAACGATGTCGTCTGCTTTGGTTTTAGCTGCTTTTGCTTTTGGCTTAGCGGCTTTGTCATCGGCTGCAGGATTGCTGCTACCATTAGGATCTTCTGTTAATTGTTTAACGCCTAAAGAAATACGCTCTTTTTCTACGTCGATTGCAAGGATAACGGCTTGTAATTCATCACCTTTTTTGAAGTTGCGAATCGCTTCTTCGCCAGATTGTGTCCATGACAAATCAGACAAGTGTACCAAGCCATCAATGCCGCCCGGCAAGCCAATGAACACGCCAAAATCAGTGATTGATTTGATTTGACCAGATACTTTATCGCCTTTAGCGTGAGTCGCTGAGAAATCATCCCATGGATTAGGTTTGCATTGTTTCATGCCCAATGACAAGCGACGACGCTCTTCATCAATCTCAAGAATCATCACTTCAACTTCGTCACCTAACTGCGCAATTTTGCCCGGATGAATGTTTTTGTTGGTCCAGTCCATTTCAGACACGTGTACCAAACCTTCAATGCCTGGTTCGATTTCAACGAACGCGCCGTAATCAGTCAAGTTAGACACTTTACCGAACAAACGAGTACCTACTGGGTAACGACGAGTTAAAGCCACCCATGGGTCATCGCCCAATTGTTTGATACCTAATGAAACACGATTTTTCTCTTGATCGAATTTCAAGATTTTCGCCTCAACTTCTTCACCCACTGTTAATACTTCTGAAGGGTGTTTTACACGACGCCATGCCAAGTCAGTGATATGTAGCAATCCATCGATACCGCCCAAATCAACGAATGCACCGTAGTCAGTGATGTTTTTAACGATGCCTTTAATCACAGCACCTTCAGTCAATGTGCCCATTAACGCTTCGCGGTCTGCACCCATGCTGTCTTCCATCACAGCGCGGCGAGATACCACAATGTTGTTACGTTTGCGGTCTAGTTTGATAACTTTGAAATCCCACTCTTTATTTTCATAAGGAGTAGTGTCTTTTACTGGGCGCACATCTACCAATGAACCTGGTAGGAAAGCCATAATGCCGTTAACAGAAACGCGCAGACCACCTTTAACACGGCTGCTCACGAAGCCTTTAACAACACGGCCTTCGTTCATTGCATCTTCTAAATCAAGCCATGCTTGCATTTTCTTCGCTTTTTCGCGAGAAAGTTGTGTAGAGCCAAAGCCGTCTTCGAGTTTTTCAATCGCAACTTTAACAAAGTCACCGACGGCAACTTCGAGTTCACCTTGCGCATTTTTGAACTCGTCAGCGTTAATCACGCTTTCAGATTTAAGACCAGCATTAACAATCACGAAATCGTTATCTACAGAAACGACTTCTGCAGTGATTACTTCGCCAGAGCGCATTTCTTGACGCGCTAAGCTTTCCTCAAAGAGGGCTGCAAAAGATTCCATAGTAGATGGGGTTGAGTTAGAAGTAGAAGCCATTAAAAGTTTGTATCCAAATAAGTTACTTAATAAGCAAGTTGGGTATTAAGTAATCCCACCTAGCAGTGGGGTAGTTAATCAAACATTGCGGTCAAATGTAGCCGCAACACGAAAGTGGGATATTACACAAAAAATATCTTATGTTCAATGACTTAAATGCTTTTTTCTATGTTTTTTTGTAGGAGTCAGACGTTTTTTGGTAGGCATCCAACACGAAATCCACTGCTTGTTGAATGCTTCTGTTCGAAGTGTCCAATAATAGTGCATCTGGCATTTGTTTAAGCGGCGCTGCGCTGCGCTGACTATCACGCAAATCGCGTTCTCTTAAATCATTTAAAATATTTACGTAATCTGCGGGTACGCCGCGATTTAGCAATTGTTGATAGCGACGTTGAGCGCGAATCTCCACATCAGCCGTTAAGAATATTTTGAGCACTGCATCCGGAAATACTACGGAAGCCATATCTCTACCGTCACCGACCAAACCGGGCGATTGGCGGAAGTTCTTTTGCAAATCGAGCAGAGCATGACGCACAGTCGGGTGAACGGCAACTTCTGATGCGCCGCGCCCCATTTCTTCGCTACGCACTTCGGTAGTGATGTTGTTACCATTCAGCAGAATATTGCCGTGTGAGAATTCAATATAGAGTTGTGATGCAAGCTTGGCAATCGCTTGTTCACTGCTCCATGGAATGCCTTGATGTTGACTGGCATAAGCAACAATCCGATAAATGGCGCCAGAATCCAAATAATGGAACCCAAGATGCTCTGCAACCAATTCGGCCACACTTCCTTTTCCGGAAGCGGAAGGACCGTCAATAGCAATCACGGGGATTGTAGAAAGTAAATTATTCATTAATAAAACTTATCAAACTATTTAAAACTATCAATTGGATTTGTTAAACGCATGCATGCATGATAGCCATAACAGTTATTTAGGAGTGAGCGTCATGACCAAAACAGCAACTTTCGCAATTTTACACTTTACCGTCGCGTTTACGGTGGGTTATTTGTTGACGGGCAGTGCGATGGTAGGCGGCTTGTTGGCAGTGATTGAACCTGCATGTAATACCGTTGTGTTTTATTTCCATGAAAAAGCATGGAAGAAGTTTGAGGAAACCAATCCGCAAGGACATGCCAAAGCGGTGAGGCTTGGCTGGTTACATTTGCATTAACAGAAACAGCTAAGAAACGAGCTTCTTGAACTCTTCAAAGTAATTGGGGAAGGTTTTGGCTACGCAGTTAGGGTCATTAATAATGATAGGTACGCCACCTAAACTAACCAGGGAAAAGCTCATCGCCATGCGGTGATCGTCGTAAGTGTCAATCACTGCATTAGGTGTAAGTTGTGATGGCGGTGTGATTTTGATGTAGTCCACGCCTTCTTCCACAGTTGCGCCTACTTTGCGAAGCTCGGTGGCCATTGCCGCAATGCGGTCAGTCTCTTTCACGCGCCAGCTGGCAATATTTCTCAGCGTGGTAGTACCATCTGCAAACAGCGCCAAAATGGCTAATGTCATGGCTGCATCGGGAATGTGATTACAATCTAAATCAATGGCGTGTATGGTTTTGGCTTGGCTAGATTGAATATGATTCACATCGTAATTGATATTGCCACCCATCAATGTGACTGCTTCAGCAAAACGCACATCACCTTGGATGCTCGCTTTACCTAAGCCGGTAACCGTCACGTTGCCAGCAATCGCACCAGCAGCAATAAAGTAAGAAGCGCTGGAAGCATCGCCTTCCACATAGATTTCAGTAGGGCTTTGATACTGGCTATTGGCAGGAATAGTAAAACGCTGCCATCCATCTCGCTGCACTTGCACACCAAATTTCGCCATCAAATTAAGCGTAATCTCAATATAAGGTTTGGATATCAGCTCGCCTACCACTTCAATGATTGCTTGCTGCTGCGTGATCGGCAGCGCCATCAGTAAAGCAGTTAAGAATTGACTGGATACATCACCGCGGATTTTAATAGGTTTACTGACATCTAACAGGGCGGGTGAGATGTTGAGTGGCGGAAAGCCGCTATTCGCTGCATAAGTGATATTTGCACCAGCTTGATGCAGCGCATCAACCAAATCGCCAATTGGACGCTCGTGCATACGTGGCACACCATGCAAATGATAGTGTCCGTTAGACAGTGCTAACGCCGCAGTGAGTGGGCGGAATGCGGTGCCAGCATTGCCTAGAAATAAATCTACAGGCTGATTTGCACTGCCTTTGTTGGGGAATGTACCGTTGCAACCGTGCACCCGCCAATCGTTGTCGCCAATTTTCTCAAGCCTCACTCCCAGCAGTTTAAGTGCTTCCAGCATACGAGCTGTGTCATCAGAGGCAAGTAAATCTCGAATTTCCGTTGTGCCTTTTGCTAGAGCCGCCAGTAGCAAAGTTCGGTTAGAAATACTTTTGGAGCCGGGCAATTTAATTTCGCCTTCGGCATGGTGAAAAGCGGGTAGGTGTAGTTGTTCCATGGTGTTAGTTAAATCAAATTAAAGGGTATAACTACTGTTTGCCTTTTGCCCACTGATTTCTGGCGTGGCTGGCGCGTTCAAATAGGGCTTCTAATCCGGCGCTATCATCTTGCGTAAGTAATTGTTTTACTGTGGATAGTTCTTGCTCAAATGCGTTGATTTCATTCAGCAGCGCTTGTTTGTTAGCTAAACTAATGTCACGCCACATTTCCGGGTGACTGCCTGCAATACGCGTAAAATCTCTAAAGCCACTGGCTGCAAAACTGAATAATTGTGCGGCATTGGGGCGGGATGCAATATCATCCACCAAAGCAAATGCCAATAAATGGGGGAGGTGGCTTACTGCTGCAAATATCGCATCGTGCTGCTCTGCGCTCATGGTAGAAACATTCGCACCACAGCTGCGCCATAGAGCATTTACAGCATTTACTGCATCTGGATTCGTTTCATCTGTAGGGGTTAATACTACATTCTTGGCTACAAATAAATCGGCCATGGCGGCTGCGGCGCCGCTCTTTTCTGCACCAGCAATAGGGTGCCCGCCAATAAATTGTTTAAATTGAGTACCCAACACGGCTTTGGCATTGCTCAATACATCGCCTTTTGTACTGCCGGCATCGGTGATCACAGTGTTTTGTTGTAAAAACGGCTGAATGCTTTTTAATATCTGCGTAGTTTGTGCCACGGGTGCTGCCAGCATAATCACGTCTGCATCATGCACCGCTGCTTGAATATCTGATTCGGCAATATCAATAATGCCAAGATTCAATGCCTCATCCAAGCTGTTGCGCGTGCGTCCTACGCCCACAATGTGCGTATCAACACCTGCCTTTTTTAAAGCAAGCGCAACCGAGCCACCAATTAAGCCAACACCAAAAATAACCAGCTTTTTCACAACAGTATCTTGAATTATTAAAATTAATCCCAAATTGTAACATGTCAGACGTTTCGCTAAGTGCAGTCAACAAAAGTGATAGCAACTGCGTTATGACGTATAATGTAACAAGCTTTGGGGCTGACCAGGTTTCGACGTGGGTTGCAAAGCAGTGCAGGGCATACCGAGGATTCAGGTTCCCTCGTAAATCCATCTGAACAA